>OLSG01001014.1_pt1 | contig 31618 bp, 33 predicted proteins | sample 1673041 | NCBI WGS metagenome assembly OLSG01 (sample SAMEA3136749, study PRJEB25190) | human gut metagenome | reverse complement strand
GACTGGGACATTTTCATTTGTGGTTACTTGAGACAATATCACTTGTGGTTCATAGCACTGCTCTTGCTCTGGGCTCATAGCTCATCGTTTCCCCTTATATATGTTATAATAAAGAATAACTGTTTATTTTTTTTCATTTCATAGAACTTGCCAGTGGCAGGGAGGTTATATGAACCATAAATTAGTAGTTATTGATGGAAGCAGTCTTCTGTTTCGTGCCTTTTACGCACTTCCGCCGACCATGACTTCGCCGGATGGTATCCCGACCAACGCAGTGTACGGATTCCTCCGGATGCTCATGGGGCTTTACCGGGATTTGGATCCAGAATACATGGCAGTCACTTTCGATAAGGACCGTCATACTTTCAGAACCGATATGTATGACGGATACAAGGCCACAAGAAAACCGGCGCCTGATGAACTGGTGCCTCAGTTTGATCTCATCCTCGATGTGCTCCGGGTGATGGGAGTAGCAGTATACAGCCTTTCAGGCTATGAAGGGGACGATATCCTCGGCACCCTTTCCGCCCGCTATGAAGATGAACTTCCGGTAAATATTGTGACCGGTGACCGGGATGCCCTCCAGCTCTCTTCGCCAAAGACCACGGTCCTTCTTACTCAGAAGGGGATTACAGACATGGCAGTCATGACGCCGGAAGCAGTGATGGCGAAATACCAGATCACTCCGTCCCAGGTCATCGACATGAAGGCTCTCATGGGAGATACAGCCGATAATATTCCTGGCGTCCCGGGAGTTGGGGAAAAGACCGCTCTTGGACTTCTGAAGGAATATGAAACTCTGGATAATATTTATGCCCATGTGGATGAAATCAAAGGAGCCAGAGGAAAGAAACTCAGAGAAAACAAGGACATGGCCTATCTTTCCTACAAACTGGCCACCATCAAGAGGGATGTGCCTCTCGATGCACCGCTGGAAGATATGAAGCAGCCTGTTCATCTGGAAGAAATGAAAGAACTCTTCAGCCGCCTTGGTATCAATCTTCTGAAGCAGTTTGCGGAACTTCCCCGTTTCCGGATGCTTTCTGAAATGAAGAAGGAAGAAAGCGCAGAGACTCTGGTGGAAGTGAAACCCTGGGATTCTTCCCTTTCCTTCAAAGATAAGGTGACTGCTCTCTGGGCAGACCTTTCAGGAAAGGCTCCCTTCCTTGCATCTTCCATGGTGGTCATTTCTTCTGGAAATGAAGTGTACAGCGCTATCCCTTCCCAGTATGAAGAAGTGAGAGAGAAACTGAAGGAAGCAAAGGCCATTGTGGTGGAAGACAGCAAGTCCATCATAGAGTCTGATTTTGAGGGCGATGACCTTCCTTTCTTTGATATATCCCTTGCAGCTTACCTTCTGGATCCTACCAGAGTGACCTATCCTTTATCCTATCTGGCAGGGCTCTTTGGAAAACCGGTCATCTATCCTGATGATCTGGAAAAGAAGGAAGATAAGGGATGCTGCATTACTCTCTTCCTGGCCTCCCTTTATGAAGAGGCAGAAGAGAAGCTGGATGAAAATGGAGTCTCAAAACTTTTCCATGAAATAGAACAGCCTCTCGTCCGGGTGCTGGCGGCTATGGAAAAGGCAGGCATTGCTACCGACCAGGAAAAATGGGATCAGGTACGGAGCGAAATGAAAGGGGAAGAAGAAAGACTGGTCCGGGAAATCTATGAAGAGGCCGGCGAATCTTTCAATATCAATTCGCCAAAGCAGCTGGGTCATATCCTTTTCGAAAAAATGGGAATGCCTGCAGGGAAGAAAACGAAGACCGGCTACTCTACAGCCGCCGACGTGCTGGAGGAACTGGCGGTTTCCTATCCTGTGGTAAGGACCATTCTCCGCTACCGCACCCTTTCCAAGCTGATTTCTACCTATCTGGACGCCCTTCCGCTTCTCATACGGAAGGAGACAGGAAGGATACATACATCCTTCAATCAGATGGTCACTGCTACCGGCCGTCTTTCCAGCTCGGATCCGAATCTGCAGAACATTCCTGTCCGGGTGGAGGAAGGAAAGAAAATCCGCTCCCTCTTCGTACCAGGCGATGGGTATGACTGTTTCATTTCTTCCGATTATTCTCAGGTAGAACTCCGCGTCATGGCCCATATGTCAGGGGATGAAAGCCTGATTCAGGCATTCATCAATAAGGAAGACATCCATAGAAGAACGGCAGCAGAAGTGCTGGGCATTCCTTTTGAAGAAGTCACAGACCAGCAGCGAAGCCATGCGAAGGCAGTCAATTTCGGTATCATTTACGGCATCAGCGATTTCGGCCTTGCCCGCCAGCTGGGAATCACCAGGACGGAAGCGGCTGATTACATTGCTGCTTACTTTGCCAGATATCCCAGGATCCATGAATTCATGAAGACCATGGTAGAAAAGGCAAGGGAAACAGGAAGGGCAGTTACTCTCTTTGGCAGATACAGAGAGCTGCCGGACATCCACAGCAAAAATTTCAACCGCCGTTCCTTTGCAGAGCGGACCGCTATGAATACCCCGATTCAGGGCACTGCTGCGGATATCATGAAAATCGCCATGATCAATGTATACAGAAAGATGAAGGACGGTCATTTCAAGAGCCGTGTCCTCCTTCAGGTACACGATGAACTGGTGGCAGAAGTGGTGGAAGAAGAAAGAGAGAGAGTCGCTCGTCTTCTGAAGGAAATCATGGAATCGGCAGTCACCCTGAAAGTACCGCTGGTGGCTGATGTGAATACAGGAAAGAATTGGGCAGAAACCAAGTAGGAGAAGTATGTACCGCATAGGACTGACTGGAGGAGTGGGCAGCGGAAAGAGCACCGTTTCCTCCTATATGAAAGAATTGGGGATTCCTGTCATTGACGGGGATCAGCTGGCAAGAGAAGCTGTGAAACCGGGAAGCCTGGCCATGATGGAAATCGGGGAAGCTTTCGGAAAGGAAATCTTCCTTCCCGATGGAAATCTCGACCGCCTGAAAGTGGCTGAGCTGGTCTTTAAGGATGAAGAGAAAAGGCAGAAGCTGAACGGCATCATCCATCCCTTCATCTGGCACCGCACTCAGGAAGAACTGCACCGGGCACAGGAAGAAGGCCATCCGGTGGCTGTCCTTGACATGCCTCTTCTTCTTGAAATCGGCTGGCAGCTCCGGGTGGAAGAAGTCTGGGTGGTGGAAGTGCCGCTGGAAATACAGATACAGCGGGTCATTTCCAGAGACGGATTCACCAGAGAGCAGGTGATGGAGCGGATTCACAAACAGATGCCTACGGCGCACAAAATCAATTATGCTGATGTGATCATTCACAACAGCCGCTCTATCGAAGATACAAGACGGCAGGTCCGGGAAGCTCTGAAAAGAGTACCAGGCTTTATATTTCCCAAAGGGTTGGAAGAAAAATGAGAACTGCACTGAAACACAGGAAGAGAGAAGTACATAGGCACCAGGGAAACACCGGCGCTATGGTGTTTACTCTTTTTCTTGCGCTTCTCTGTGTCCTCTCTCTTCTCATCCTTTCGGATCCAAGATTCCTCCGTCCCAGTGAACCGGTGTCTCACATCATCGAACAGAGTGCCATGGAAGAAAATATTTCTCCTTCCCTTCTGGAGGCGGTCATCCGAACAGAAAGCAAATTTGACGAAAAAGCCATTTCCCATGTAGGGGCAGTGGGCATGATGCAGCTCATGCCTGATACAGCGGCTTGGATTTCTGAAACCAGCGGACTTCCTTCTGATAATCTGGAAAGTCCGGAGCAGAATATCCCGCTGGGCGCTTGGTATCTTAATTTCCTTCTGAAGAAATATCACAACAATGAAGTGCTGGCGCTGGCAGCCTACAATGCAGGCCGGGGCAATGTGGATGAATGGATTGAAAAGAAGGGCTGGCCGGAAGGTTTCAATGATATCGATCAGATTCCCTTCCCGGAAACAAGAGAATTCGTGAAATCCGTGGTCCATACAGAAGCATGGCTGGAGGAAGAAAGGAAAGACAAAAATGGCAGATGACAGCAAACTGGAAAAAGAACGGCAGGAACGACGGAAGAAATTCCTGGACTGGGATGCAGAACATGAACTGCCGCAGGAGATAGGGGATTATCATTTCAGAAGAATCGATTCCCAGGAAGGCCGCATTTACTATGCCTTCGGCTGGTTCAATGATAAGAACAACTGGAAGGTGAGAGTCCTCTTTGACGAAGAAACCATGGATTATATGGTCAAGTCGGATCTCCATCTGGTCACTCTCACAGAAATCGAACTTATCACCGGGGACTTTGAAGAGTTCAGAAGAAATCTGAAACTTCTCACCCCTCCCTATATTGAAAAAGAACTGATTCATCGGGAAAAAGTTTCTATCCTTGTGGCAGATAAGGAATTCATGACCTGGGATTATGAAGAACTTCTCCCTCCATCCCTCGGCCACTACGAAAGGGGGATTGAGCCGAAAATGCCGGTCCTTGGACTGAACGGTTCCTACATCATCGCCGCTTATGAATGTGATGAAAAAGACACAGGCATCCTTTTCTTCTACAATATGTATCGCGATGAATACTATGGGGAACTCCGCGCTCAGGGAATCCCAGGCATCATTCATCAGTATGATGCAAAGGACCTGGGGGAACTGGTAGAAAAAATGAAAGAACATCTTGCAAAAGATCTGGAAGAGCTTTATAATAATCCAGTCATTCCAGAATAAGGAGGATTTCCCTTATCTTTGCACTCCTTTTGGTATATAATAAAGATAAGGAAAACATTTTCAGAAAGGAGGACTCGGTATGAAGAAAATTTTACTGACAGCATCCATTCTTGCCATTGCATGCGGCGCTGGACAGGCAAGTGCATTCGGCGGCATCATGGATGTAGACGCAGGCTATGGATACAGCAATGCAGCTGATGGTATCCACAGCGCACACATCGAAGTGAAACCAATCCCGAAACTGGCAATCGGCGCAGAATACCGCCATTGGAACAACAGAGGCAATGAAACCGACGTATATGCAAAATATAAGATCGGCAAACTGTATGTAGGCGCAGGTAATCGTAACTATTATGACAGAGATGCCAAAATGTACGGACTGATTGAAGGAAGAACGAATCTCATCGGACCGCTGGACGCTTATGCAGGTCTTCTCGTTTCCAGCGAGGAAAGACAGTATAAGGCAGGCCTTCAGGTCGACCTGGTACCGACTTCCTTCGATGTGGACGTGAACTACACCTACGATGACAGAGATGACGTAGAAAATGAAAAAGGCGTAGGCATCGGTTTGAACTATCATTTCTAAAAAGAGTGGCTGTGGAAAACAGCCACTTTTTTGGTAGAGAAAACGCCTCTGAATCTGCTTGACTCAGAGGCGTTTTGTTGTGAAAATTTTTTGAACCGGATGACAGCGGTTACCAACTCTATATTAGTAAGCCGTAAGTACCGAAGGTGAGATGGTCCTCGGCTTGCTCCTTATTTCACCACATCCCATTCAGGGCGGCGGTCTTTGAATACGTTGATTTTTGTCCGTACTTCTTTGATGATGTCGGTGTCGATGCGGCCGAAGGCGATGTCTTCTTCTCTGTCCAGATGGCAGATGTCTTCACCCCAGGGGTCTAAGAGGAGGGATTCACCGGCATATTCCATGCCGCCTGACAGGCCTGCTTCATTGACGGCCGCCAGATAGAACTGGTTTTCAATGGCTCTTGCCTGATTGAGCCGCACCCAGTGATTGTTCCTTATCCTTGGCCAGGCAGCAGGAACGAAGAAGAGGTCCACGCCCTGCAGTGCTACCCTTCTGATGAGTTCAGGGAAACGGATGTCGTAGCAGATGGCCATGGAACAGGAAATGTCGTCCAGAGTGAAATGGGCAAGGTGATTGCCCATACGGTAATAGTCCGGTTCACCGGAAAGGGAGAAGCCATGCATCTTGTCGTAAGTGGAAATAAGATCTCCCTTCCTGTTAAATACGTAGGAGCGGTTGTAAATATCTTCTCCTTCTCTCACCGTAGAACTGCCGCCGACAATATTCACTTCATGGCGGGAAGCGAAATCAGAAAGGAGCGCTTTCGTTTCTCTTCCTTCTTCATCGGCAGTTTCATGAAGAATTTCTGCCGGGAAGAATCCGGTGTTCCATGTTTCAGGGAGGACAAGGATGTCCGGCTTCTTTGCTATGGCAGACTCCATGAGTTCTCTTACATGGGCAAAGTTTGCTTTCGGATTTCCCATTTCCACCTGCATCTGAATGAGTGCTATCCGTAATTTCATAGAATACCTCCTGAAAAACAGAGTTTGAGCAGAGGAAGCCGGCAGAACCGGCGTCCTTGGAAGTATGAGGACTGATTATCTGATTGAGGTATCAGCCATAATCAGCGGCGCTGATGAATTTGTGCTCATAGCTGAAAGAGGGCTGTATTTCACAGCCCTCTTTTTATTTGAAAAATTCAATCATTGCATTGACGAGGTAGGCGGTATCCAGAGTGCCTGCGGTTTCATAGGAAGAATGCATGGCAAGCTGGGGGAGACCGATGTCTACAGTGGGCATGGCTACCTTTGTATTGGAGATGTTTCCAAGGGTGGAGCCACCTGCCAGGTCGCTGCGGTTGGTGAAGGTCTGTGTCGGAATATTGACGCCGGCACAGAGATTTTTGAAATAAGCGGCAGAATAAGCGTTGGTCGCATAATGGTTCTGCGCATTGTACTTGATGACGATGCCGCCATTGATGACCGGGCGGTTGGTGGGATCTGCATATTCCGGATGGTTCGGATGGATGCTGTGGGCATTGTCTGCAGATACCATGAAGGATCTGGCCATCATGGCCATAGTTTCGTCCAGAGAGTATCCAAGGGAAAGGGAGAGGCGGGTGAGCACATTGTGAAGGAATGTGGAACCGGCGCCTGCTGCGCTCTGGCTTCCTGTTTCTTCATTGTCGAAGAGAGCATAGACGGAGATGGCTTCTTCTTTCTTCCCGATGGTATATCCACGGAATGTGGCAAAGGCACACTGGAGATCATCGAGTTTCGGGGAAGAGAGGAATTCCTTTTCTTCGCCCCATACGGTGCCTGGTACCCGGCTGTAGAGATAGAGGTCGTGGGAAAGGATATCTTCCGTCTTGACCTTTGCTGCCGCTGCAATCACGTCCATGAAGGATGTCTTTCCGGAAGACAGTCCATAGAGAGGGAGGAGATCCTTCTGGATGTTCCATTCCTTGCCCTGATTGACACTGCGGTTCATATGGATGGCGACAGATGGGATGACCAGCATGGTGCCGTCTACAGCCACCAGTTTCTGGGCCAGATGACCGTTTTCTCTTACATAGAAACGGCCTGCCACCGAAAGGGGACGGTCGAGCCAGGTGGACATGATCATTCCGCCATATCCTTCTACGTTCAGCCGGACGTAGGGGCCGTCTTTCATTTCCGGATTTTCTTTGATTTTAAAAGTAGGGGAATCGGCATGGGAAGCCACGATTTTAAAAGAATGGCCGCCGTCTTCAGGCACGGTGAACGCAATGAGAGCGCTTCCATTCCTGGTGACCACATATTTGCCGCCCTTTTCAATATGCCAGCTGTCTTCTTCTCTGATTTCCGTAAATCCGGAGTAGAGGAGAGCTGCCTTGATGCCTCTTACCGCATGGAATACGGAAGGGGACTTGCTGATGAAATGAATCAGACTTTCAGATACTTCCTGTGGTGTTTCCGGTTTTTCCAGTTCCATTATTTCTTATGGTTCACCTTTCTCTGATATACTGCTTCGGCCATTTCAGCGCGGGCGCGGATGACCGGATTGGTGGAGTTGATGGAAGTAGGAGTGAAATTGCTGGTATAGTGCAGTGTCTTTGTTTCCTTTTCCATTTCTACTACCTGAATGGTGCCGGCTGTGCGGTCATAGGCATAGGTATAGGTGCAGGTGCCGCCTTCAATGGACTCGATGGCTACGAAATTCAGGATTTCATGGCCATTGGTGGTATGTTTCACACTGGTTTCATCCATATCAATGGAAATGGTGTCATTATATTTCCATAAATTCTCTGCAGAAACAGAGAAAGTACCTGCCGCTACTGCAGCAGCTAAACCTAAAGCAATGAGCATCTTTTTCATAGGTATACACTCTCTTTCCCGGAAAAATATTCTTTTTCCGTTAACTCAATATATATGTTTCATTATACCATATGAAAAGAAAAGTAAAAAAGAATGTGCCCCGTCCTGTCATGCATCCCGCCTTTTTTCTGCTATAATAGAAAGGGTTTTCAAAGGAGGTTTTTATGAACTACGGAATGATTATTTCCTATGACGGAAGCCGCTATGAAGGCTGGCAGCGTCAGACGAGAACAAAAGAAACCATCCAGGGAAAACTGGAAGATACACTTCTCCGGGTCACCGGTGAAAAAGTGCAAATCATTGGCGCAGGAAGAACGGATGCCGGCGTCCATGCCATGGGACAGTATGGGAATGTCCATCTTGCAAAGGCTTATGACATAAAGCAGCTGGCAGATGGATTGAACAGAGCGCTTCCCAATGACATTTCCATCCATCAGCTGGAAGAAAAAGACGAACGGTTCCACAGCCGTTTCTCTGCCCGGGAAAAACATTACCGCTACCGCATCCGCATGAGCAGTGAGAAAAATGTATTTGCCCGCCGCTTTGTATGGCAGCTGGGAGAAGAACTGGACGTAGAAGCCATGAAAGAAGGGGCAGCCCTCCTTACCGGTACTCATGACTACACCTCTTTCTGCGGAAATAAACATATGAAGAAATCGGCAGTCCGCACCGTATATGCCATCAACCTCAAGAGAGAAGGGGGCGAGCTCCTTCTCGATTACCGGGGCGACGGATTCCTTCAGAACATGATACGTATCATCACCGGCACCCTTGTGGAAATCGGGGAAGGAAAGCGCAGTCCCAAAGATTTACCGTACGTACTGGAAGCAAAAGACAGAGCACTTGCCGGCTTCACTGCGCCGCCTGAAGGACTCTGCCTCATGGAAGTCATTTACTGAGAAAGGCTGAAGAAATGAAAAAAATCATTGTTATCACTACCGGCGGCACTATAGCCATGAAAAAAGATGAAAAGACAGGAGGCCTTGTACCTGCAGTTTCCGGAGAAGATCTGGCAGCTGCCGTACCGGGACTCTCCCGCTGGGCTGATGTTGAAGTGGTGGAATTTTCCAACGTACCCAGCGGCTGGATGACCATTGAAAAAATGCAGGAACTCTCCATTCTTATAGACAGGCTGGCAGAAGAAGGAAAGGCTGACGGATTCGTGGTCACCCATGGGACCGACAGCCTGGAAGAAACCGCCTTTTTCCTCGACGTCACCCTTAAGACTGATAAACCGGTCTGCGTCACCGGTGCCATGCGTGGTGCTTCTGAACTTTCTGCCGACGGTCCGGAAAACATCCTTGCTGCCGTCAGAGTAGCTGCAGATGACATGTCCACCGGCATGGGCGTTACCGTATGTCTCATGGACCGAATCTATTCTGCCTACGACGTCACCAAATTCCACACCACCAATCCGGACACCTTCAGAGACCTTCACTACGGCCCCCTGGGCACCGTATACAGCGAAAAAATCATTTATGGAAGACGGCCTCTTCCCCATGTAAAAATGGATGCAGGGAAACTGGTCCATGACGTGTGGATCCTTTCCTCCTGGTCAGGAATGGACGGAAAAACACTGGAACTGGCAGCAGCCGCTCATCCAAAAGGCGTCATCGTAGACGGCCTTGGCTGCGGCAACGTACCGCCTCTCTGCAGAAAAGGCATCCTTGCCCTCAGAGAAGAAGGAATCCCGGTCGTCCTCACCACCAGAGTGCCTACAGGAAGCGTCATGGAAGAATACAGCTACGAAGGAAGCGCCCTTTCCATGAAAGATGCCGGCCTCATTGAAGGCGGCTCCCTTTCCTCATGGAAAGCAAGAATCCTCCTTGCCCTTTCTCTTGGACAGACAGAAGATATAGAAGAACTGAAAAAGATTTTTGAAAATGTATAAAAATGGGAGGCTGTTTCCACAGCCCCCCATTTTTTTTAGAGTTGAGAGAATGTTGTAAAAAATTCATAGTTTTCTTATAAAGCCTATGCGGATAACGGCGCGATAACTCAAAAACAGAGTTGAGATTTGAGCTTAGAGGGTTGAGAGAAGGTTGTAAAGACTTTATAGTTTATAATTATGAAGCCTGACGGTCATTCCTTGATACTTCTGTCTAACATAGTGCGGATTTTCCCTTGCTTTTGCCTTATAGGCAAAAGACTTCCTCACCGCCTGAGTCATACTTTCCACTAACCTTTTGCCCTCGAAAGAGATTTATGTAAAAAAATAGAGTTAAGAGTTGAGCCGAGAGAGCCCCGAGGCGGTTGTTAAGACTTTATGATTTGTAATTATAAAGCTTGATGTGTGGAGGGAAGAAGACCATTGTGCAAACATCGTTACAAACTGAACCCAATAAGGCAGAGTTGAGAGCCCCATGCAGAGAGATGAGTTGAAGGTTGTAAAATATTCATCATTTTTATTTTCAGCCAATACGGTTAACAGCACGAGACCTTTTGTCTAACATCCTGCGGTTTTCCTCTCTATGCTAAAAATTAATTTCAAAAAAGTGCTTGACATATAGGACCCTGATTGGTATACTACATAAGTCAGTCAAACACTGACACACATAAAGACGCTGATCGAAAGGTCAGGGAATAAACAGCATGGAGAGGTGTCCGAGCGGTTTAAGGTGCATGATTGGAAATCATGTTGACGGCGAATACCGTCACGGGGGTTCGAATCCCCCTCTCTCCGCCACAAAGCTAGAGCCCATCGAGTTTGGTGGGCTCTTTTGCTATGCAAATTTTGACTATGTGGAAGTGGTAGTAAGCAGTTTTGTCTACCATTGATATAGGCAAGGTTGTATAGTCTTTCCGATAAAGCGATTGACAATGCCATAAAGGCGGCCGTGGAAGAAAAGAGCCGATATGCCGCTGAAAGGATAGCAAGGACAGAATCGGCGAGAGCGTGGTATCAAGGCTTTATCGCTGATACTATGGACGACCCGAACGTCGTGGCGTATAGATGGGTAATGAGCAACAGGCACCCGACGGAAGATATATGCGATGACCACTCCAAAGAAGATGCGTACGGGCTGGGGGCTGGGGTATTCCCTAAGGACAAAGCGCCTCAATTGCCAGCGCATCCGCATTGCTTATGCCATTATGAAAAGGTGTACGCCAGCGAATTAAAGGGGATAAAGGGATCAGAAAAAGAAGAACAACGCTATGGGAGAAACAAGAAAACAGTTATAAATCATGCTTATATTGATTCTGGAGACTACAGGAAGAAGTTCGATGGAATTACCGATAATGATAAGGTAAATCGAACATTATACAAGGTTGCTAAAGAAGCGTTAAATCATAGGAGTGGTACTCTTTACGAGGATATATACTGGATAGATAAAACCACTGGTGAAGTAGTTGGTAAAATAGTAGATTCACAAAAGGAACAGGGAGTTACTTATACAGAGAGCATAAAGAGGTTAATAAGGCAGAAGAATAGGAGCTTAATAGCTCTTCATACACATCCTTCTAGTATGCCGCCGAGCATTGCTGATTTTAATGCATGCGCAAATAATGAATATTCCTTTTGCATTGTATGTTGCCACGATGGTCGGATTTATTCGTACAATTCAAAAGAAAGGATTCAGGACGAGCTTTATGATTTATATATTGCCGGGTACAAAAAGAAAGGGTATAATGAGGAAAAAGCACAGATAGAGGCTTTACGTAAACTCGCAAAAAATCATGCAATTTCTTTCAAGGAGGTACTATAGTGAATAAAAAGAAAAAATTCACATATACATGTGAAGACGATAACCTTAATTATGAAAGAATAGAAATGTATATGAAAATGAGCGATGAAGAACGAGAAAAACGTATAAAAGAATTGGAAAAAAGATGGGCTCAATTAACTGACGAAGAGAAAGAAAAAGAATGTTACAATGCATAAAAGCACTCACAAACGTGGGTGCTTTTCTATTTGTCACGGAATATGTCTTTTTAAGAATCGCAGACGTTAAAGAACGGTTCTTTTTAGTTGGTTAAAGCAGGAAGACCCTGTTTTATAGATTAGCGGTAGACCCGCAGGAAGGAACATCAAGACGATGGAACTTGCAAAGATTTATGAAATGCTGAACGGATTGGACGATGGAGCAGAGGCCGTTTGCAGAAAAAGACCAAAGCAGAAGCAGCCAGAGACAGCGTTCTCATCCTCTCTAAAATTGCAGAGAACATGAAGAACTATGGCATTCCATTGGAACTGGCTATGGCGAAAATCATGAAAGGGCAGAAATCACAAAGACTTTTGATTCTAAAATTATTTGTGTAATGAGAACACCCCTTGTTATGAAATTAGTTGGAATGAAAATAATCCCTGTCTACATTTCTACAGAAAAGATCCAGAATATATAAAAGAGCATCCAGAAAGCGTAGATAGAGAGCTATTAGAGCAGATTCCAGCACCGTTGCAAGACCCAATGAATGGTAAACAGAAGTTACAATGGGAAACATGGAGAGCTAAGGATGGTATTTGTATTAGATAAAAAATACAGATGGTGCGACTGTAGTCATTCCTGTACAACTTGAAACTATGGTGAATGATGGGAAAAAGATTTATGCAGCTGATTTGCTTAGTTCTAATTATTCAAAAAACTTTAGAGATACGGGTAAACCAAGATATGAATATCTTAAAGAAAATATATCCTGAGCTGTCAATATTGTACCTGTCAGGGTGTCTGTAATCCGTCTCAACATGTGATTGCAGGCGTCTATTTTTTTATTTTCTTTGTTTCAAATAGAATTTCAGTGACCCGTCCTGGTCTTCCTGTTTTTCCTGTGAAGCGGCGGCTGGTGTCCTGGGCGAGGTGGTGGTCGATGAGTTTGTTGAGGATGCGGTTGATGGTGCGGGGTGTGACGCCGATGAGGTCGGAGAGTTCGGCAGAGGTGAAGCGGCATCTTCCTGTTTCCTGGCAGGCGTGGTAGAGACGGGAGATGATGCGGAGGCTGACACCTGATTTCTGTGAGAGGTAGAGGAACTGTTCGTCGATAGGCCGTCCTTCTTTGTGCTGGGCATCCTGCATGGTTTTGGACATGGGAAGCCGGGAGGTGATGTCCGGGGTCATGAGGAAGGCCTGATTCCCGCCCTGGGAGGAGGCATGCTGCATGGCTTTCATTGCCCGGTAGAAGGCTTCGTCAATGCGGTTCCCGTATCCTACGCCGGCAGAGATGGTGGCGGCGGTGCTGCGGGCGATGTTTTCGATGAGGGGGAACTGTTTGAACTGGTCGGTCTGGCTTTCCAGAAGGGCGCTGGAGGCGAAGATCATATAATCCCAGGGGGGCTGGGGGATGCAGGCGCCATGGATGGAGCGGGCGAATTGTATGATCTGCCTGGATATATCCATGTGGCTGATGGAGAGCTGGTAAGAATCGCTTCCCGGCAGGGATTCTCTATAGAAATCTGTGTGGATGGCGATGACAGCTGCTTTGCTCTCCTGACGGCTCCGGAGTTCATAGGAAAGGAGGAGGCGCTGCATACCGCTCCGGATGTCATCAAAGGAGGGGCGGAGAATGTATGCCGGTATTCCTTTGGCTTCCAGGATTTCTTTTACTTTGTAGAATATGGTAATGCAGAAATCCACTTTCCTTTCTTTGTAAAGTTTTTCCATCTTTAGGGCATCTTTGATGAGGAGCCCTTCGCTGTAGGCAAAGGAGGGGATGGTTTCAATGACCGTATTTTCTTCTGAGAAACCGATTTCCAGAAGGGCCTGGCGGAAGAAATCCCGGTTGTCGAAATCGCTGACCATGCGCATGGCATGTCCGTCTACCTGTGCCTGGAAGAGGAGGCGGAGGAGAGAGGATGTGGAGCGGGGGATGGTGACCCATTCGGTAGTATGGGGAATGACTTTTTCCGCGTACCGGCGGGCTGTGTTTCCCAGAAAGAGGAAGGCGTCTGCCTGGCTCTGCCTGCCGCTCACAATGTCCGGGATTTCTGTGATGGATGCGTAGGTAAAGGGAACAGGAAGGATTTCAGGAAATTCTTTTCGAAGGAACTGGTCGATTTCGTCCATGATTTCATGGGGAACGACGACACCGATACGTATCATTTGGGATGCCTCCTCTTACATAATTTCCGCAAGGAAAGGGATTCAAGCGCTGTATCTTCCATTTCATTATTTTTGGAATGAAGATTGAGGAAAATGGTTTCTCATATTTTCAGTCTATGTTCAATACAGAATTTTATATCTTCTGATGTTGGAAGTATCCTGACTGTCCGATGATGGAATCAGCATTTTCATGGGAGTGAAGGACTATATACCTGTTGGCACAGCCGGTACCTCTGCTCATCGCTCATCGCCCTGGGCTCATAGCCAGCGGGTCTGTAATAACAGGCCGCTGAAAGAGATAAGGTATTTGGGACAGAATAAAGGTCTATTAGAGATATTTTTCTTTTTATATCATAAATATAAGCTGGAGAAAAGTAAATAGCAGGTATGTCTGCAGAGGCAATGGGGCCTTATGGATAGCGATTCTATTGCTGTGCATAAGGCTTTTTGTGTCAATGGCGCCTTTTGTGGGATTTTGGCGGATTTCATGAAAGGCTGATGGGGATCTGTTCCGGCCCGGTTTCCTGATGACTGTCCGATGCGCTGCAGAAAAGGAAGTAGAGGAGGGTTCTATGAGTTTTCTGAAAAAGCTTCAAAGTGAAAACCGGTATGTTGTATTTTTATTTCTTTATATAGGATTCTGTATTTCCTATATAGACAGGAGTGCCATCGGGCTAGCTCTTCCGGCGATTTCCAAAGATTTTAATCTGGCACCGACGGAAATGGGGGTCGTCATCTCTGCTTTCTTTATCGGCTATTCGATTATGCAGATTCCCGGCGGCTGGCTTTCTGACCAACTGGGGTCGAAGACGGTGATCCTTGTATCCCTGACTCTCTGGTCTATTTTTACTTTTACCACCGGCCATGCATCGACGCTGGCAGGGCTGCTCTTCCTCCGGTTCGTCTTCGGGCTCTGTGAAGGGCCTTATGCAGGTTCCTGCTACCGGGCGATTGCAGAATATTTCCCCAGAGAACTCCGGGCGGCTTATACGACAGGCATCCTTTCTTCCAACTATATCGGAAGTGCGCTGGCACCGGTGGTGATTGTACCGCTGATTCTCTGGTTCGGCTGGAGAGGCATGTTCCAGGTACTGGGGGTCGTAGGACTTATCTATGTATTCTTCTATGCCATCTTTGTAAAGCAGTCAAAACCAAAGGAAGAAAGCACCGGAAACAAGGTGAGCAAGACGAAATATTTCCTCCGTCTCATGAAGTTTTCCCTCATCTGGAAACTGGTTCTCTGTGCGTTCTGCGTTTCCTGTATCAATAAAGGACTGGATGCCTGGATGCCTACTTATCTTATTGCGGAAAGGGGCATCAATCTGAAGGCTGTAGGTTATCTGACGCCTATTCCATTCATGGCCTCTTTTCTGTCGGCTGCAGTCTGCGGCTGGTTCATGAACAAGTATTTTGACAGGAAGGAACAGTACATGGTTGCCATCTGCGCCGTGATGACTGCCATCTTCCTATACTTCATGTATCATGCGGAAACGATTTTCTGGGTAGTGGTTTTCCAGTGTGGCGTGTACTTCTTCAAGGCCTGCATCCTGGGTTCTGCCATCGCCATCGTGCTGAAAATCGTGACAGGAAAGATTGCCGGTTCAGCGTCCACTCTGGTCAATATGGGCGGACAGATCGCGGGATTTATTTCACCGGTGGTCATGGGTTATCTGGTCCATGCATTCAACGGTTCTTTTAATGCAGTATTCTATTTCCTCATCAGCATGGCAGCTCTCTGTGCAGTGAGCGCCCTTCTGATTCCAAAGAGAACGGAAGATATGCTGGATCTGGAAGATTAAAGAGAAGCTCCGTGCTTCCGTCTGATGAATTTAATGGGAGGTCTGTTATGAAAATTACAAAAGCAGTCATAAGACAGATGCGGCTTGATTTCAAGAAACCTTTCCGGACCAGTTTCGGGCAGGTCATCAAAGATTTCCTTGTGATCGAACTTCATGATGATGATGGAAATGTGGGGTATGGCGCCTGCTCTGCCATGATGCGTCCCTGGTACAATGAGGAAACCACCATGGGGGCTCTCTTTGTGATTCAGGAGTATCTCATTCCTGAACTGTTTGCAGCCGGTGATTTCAAGGATCCGGAATGGTTCTTCGACCATACCCGGTGGATCCGGCGGAACAGGATGGCAAGGGCATCTATCGACTGTGCTCTCTGGGAACTCTATTCCAAGGAACTGGGAATCCCGGAATATAAAGCGCTGGGCGGCGTAAGGAATGAAATCGAAGCCGGCGTTTCCCTGGGCATCGAAGATACACCGGACAAACTGCTCCATACTATTGAAGAGTATATGAAGCAGGGGTACCGCCGGGTGAAGTGCAAAATCAAACCGGGCTATGATCTTCCCTATATGAAAGCGGTGCGGAAGGAATTTGGAGATATCATGCTCATGGTAGATGCCAATTCTGCCTATACGCTGGATGATATCGATATGTTCAAAGAAATGGATGAACTGGGGCTTCTCATGATTGAACAGCCGCTGGCTTCCGACGATATTGTGGATCACCGTCATCTGCAGGCGGCTATCAAGACGCCTATCTGCCTTGATGAAAGCATTGACAGTGTGGATGATGCAAGAAGGGCTATCGAACTGGGAAGCTGCAAAATCATTAACATCAAGGTGGCAAGAGTTGGCGGCCTTACAGAAGCAAGGCGCATCCAGAAATATGCAGGAGAAAGAGGAGTCTATTCCTGGTGCGGCGGTATGGCAGATGACGGAGTAGCCAGAGGCCACAATCTGGCAGTGGCCACCCTTCCCTATTACCGCTATCCCAATGATATCCCTGGAAGCGACCGTTACTACACCGATGATATTGTGACCCCTTCTACCTATATTGATTCCCATGCGAAGATCCAGCTTCCTGAACTTCCAGGTACCGGATTTGAGCTGAATCCGGAAGTGGTGGAGAAGCATACACTGGCTAAATGGGAATATAAGAAACCTTAAGGATGGAAATAAGGATGAACCGGGTGGAACGCTGTCGCTGTGAAGGAACAGAAGCAGGGGAGCCAATCATATTTCGTGACAGATTCTGCTCATTTTGAGAAAAGAGGAAATGGCATGGATACAAAAGAAAGAGCTTTTCAGTGGATAGATGATCATCGGGATTACATGGTGGATCTGTGGAGAGACATGGTCACCATCGATTCGGGAATTGGAGTGAAGGAAGGGGGCATGGAGATTGGAAATCTCTGCGCTTCCCATCTGGAAAAGATTGGATTTTCTATCCGCCGCTATTCTTTTGAACAGTGCGGCGACACCATTATTGGAGAAAGGGGAGATCTTTCGAAACCTTATGTGATTCTCATGGGCCATCTGGACACGGTCTTCCATAAAGGGGAAGTGGCAAAGCGGCCTTTCACTATTAAAGACGGCAAAGCTTACGGTCCCGGTGTCCTTGATATGAAGGGCGGCGATACCATTGCCCTTTCAGCCCTTGAAGCGCTCCATGATGCAGGTTTTGATTTCCCCTGCAAAGTGATTTTTGTGGCCGATGAAGAACCGGCGCACTGCTATTCCAATAACCCGGAAATCATCAGGAAAGAAGCAAAGGGCGCCAAATGTGCATTCAACTTTGAGACCGGATTTACAGACCATGATATTACGGTACAGAGAAGAGGCTGCTGGCGCTTTATCATTGAAACTTTCGGCCGGGGCTGCCATGTGGGGAATGACCCGGAGAATGGAAGAAGCGCCATTCTGGAAATGGCCCATAAGATCATTGAAATCGAAGCTCTTTCGGACCTTTCCAAAGGATACAACGTCAATGTGGGTACCATCGAAGGAGGCACAGTCCCCAATGCGGCACCGGCGTACTGCAGGGTGGAATGTGATTTCCGGTATATCAGCAATAAAGACCTTCCCATGCTCCGGGAGAAGGTAAAGGGCATCGTAAAGAAACAGTTCGTCCCCGACGTGACCACCCGCATTACTGACAGTGTGGGATTTGACGTCATGGAACGGACTGAAGGAAATATGAAACTTCTGGAAGTGGCACAGGAAGTGGCCAGAGAATACGGCTGGCCGGTGCCCGGACCCAAGCTCTGCGGCGGCGGCTCTGATGCGGCTTATACAGTACAGGAAGGAGTCCCGACCCTCTGCTCCATCGGGGTGGAAGGGGCAAGGAATCATACGGTGGAAGAATGGGCGGATGTGGAAAGCCTCTTTGCCCGGGCGAAACTGATAGCTGCCATTCTCCTTAAAGTAGGAAAGTAACTGAAGTGACAGAGAGAGGATAGAAATCATTATGACAGATTTAAAAAGTTTATATGAAAAGGTAGACAGCCATAGAGAAGAAATGGTGAATACATGGAGATTTCTTGTTGACCGGGACTGTGGCAGTGCTAACAAGGCAGGGGTCGATAAGGTAGGAAAGGATATTGGGGAATTTTTAGAAAAAGCAGGATTTACCGTCCGTTTCCATGAGTACGAAAAGGCAGGAAATATGCTCGTTGCGGAATATGGAGATAAGAATCTTCCTTTTGTAGTACTCACCGGACATATGGATACTGTATTTGCAGATGGCACAGCCGCTCTTCGTCCTTTCACTGTAAAGGATGGAAAGGTAACCGGTCCTGGGGTTCTTGATATGAAAGGCGGCGTAACCGTTCTTCTTTATGCAATGAAATTTCTTGCAGAAGCAGGTTATGAAAAATATAGATTAAAAGTCATTCTGGCCGGCGATGAAGAAGTGGCTCATCAGCATTCCAATGCAGCAGAAGACTATATGAAAGAAGCAGCCGGCGCGGTCATGGGATTCAATCTGGAAACCAGCTTCATTGACGGCAGCATTGTAGTTGAAAGAAAAGGGGTGGCCCAGTACCTCTTTGAAATCGACGGCGTGGGAGCCCATGCAGGGAATAATCCGGAAGACGGAAGGAGTGCAGTGGAAGAACTGGCTCACAAAATCCTGGATATCCAGAAGCAGACTGATTATGAAGAAGGCACCACTGTCAATGCAGGGGTCATTGGCGGCGGTACAGTAGCCAATGCGGTTCCTGAACATGCATGGTGCAAAGTGGATGTCCGTTTCAGCAAAGCATCAGGCATCGAAAGAGTGGATAAAGCTTTCAGGGAAATTGCCAAAAAACAGTATGTAGACCATACGGTGACCCGGCTGACACCACTGGTTCGTTTTGGGGCTATGGAAAGATTTCCCCAGACTATGGAACTTTTTGAAAGAGCACAGGTGGCAGCCGAGAAATATGGATTCCCGAAAATGAAAGCCATTGCCGTAGGTGGTGGAAGTGATTCAACCTTTCTTACCATGTGTGGTGTACCTACTCTTTGTGCACTGGGGGTTAAAGGTCAGTTCAACCATACAGAAAGAGAATGGGCAGACCAAGAATCACTGTTTGAAAGATGCAAGTTGCTTATGACATTCCTTGTGGAATTGTAATCAGCAGTTGTGAGGCGGATTTCTCTCTTGATTCTATATCCTGAGAGGGAGGAATCCGTCTTTTCCAATCATGGGGAATAGAGTCTCATGTGGGAATTACTGGGAGACTCATTTCTGAAGAAAAGAGGGAAGAAGAATGGCAGAAAAGAAAAAAGAGTTATCCATTCCTGAATACTTTATGTTAGGAGCCAAAAAGGGATTTTACATTACCGTAGAAATCATTGCACCTGCCATGGTTATGGCTTATGCACTCATTACCTTTCTGAAACTGGCAGGTATCATGCCGATTATCGGTGATCTCCTTGCTCCTGTTATGGGTGTCTTTGGACTTCCCGGAGAAGCCTCTGTCGTCCTTCTGGCAGCTTTCTTTGCCAAGGCAGCAGGAGCGGCTACCGCAGCAGGCATGTACATGAACGGCAACATCAGTGCGATTCATGCCACCATTTTGTTTCCGGCCTGTATTACTATGGGTACTCTCATTGGACATTTTGCAAGAGTCGTACTTGTATGCAAAGTCAGAAGCTGCTACTATCCTATCATGTTTGCCACTCCGGTGATTGATGCCATGATCGCCATGTGGATCACTAGAGGCGTCCTCTTTGTGATGGGATATTAAAAAGGATAATTTTCAGAACTTATTTTTGAAATCAGAGGTAAAACATATGGAAAAGGAAGAATTAGAATATAAAGTAACGTGGAAAGGATGGGTATCTCTGGCTTTTCTCATCATCTGCTTCTCTGGGGTCGTGGGTCATCAGGATAATTTTCTCAAAGCCTTTGATTTCATGAATCTTATGGGCCAGTTTGGTCATGCAGACGGTGCCAAGGTTGCCATGCTGGGGAGTGGCGGATTTGGGGCAAGAGAAGGGTTTGCTTTTTCACTGACCATGGTACCAATTACTATGCTGGCGTCAGGGCTGATTGAAGTGTGTGAACATCTGGGCGCATTAAGAGCGGCAGGAAAACTTTTCCAGCCGTTCCTTCGTTTCCTTATGGGCATTCCAGGAGTCACGGGACTTGCTTTTATTTCCAGCTTTACCAGCTCCGATATCGGCGCTTTCATGACAAAGAATCTCTATGAAGAAGGACGAATCAATGATAACGAAAGGACTATCTTTGCAGCCTATCAGTATGCCGGGTCCGGCACCATCAATAACACCATTGCCTCCGGCGGCCCCCTCCTTCCCATTACCCTTGTGCCGGTGGGAATCATCATGGGCATCATCATCCTTGTGAAATTTCTCGGCGCCAATCTGGTAAGGCTCTATCTTACAAAGTACGGCAGACCGCTTGAATAAATGATGATGCCCATAGGCAGCATATAGGACAAGCATCGTATTTCCTGTATAATAAAGAATATACGATGCTTTTTGCTGTCAGGGCAGGAGAGGAGAAAATATGGGCTGGGAGTCTCATTATGAATCACCATTAGGTCCGATGACTCTTTATTCTGAAGATGGGAAAAGACTCTTCGGACTCTGGTTTGATGGACAGGTCTATGATAAAAGCCTGATGGATCAGACAGAAGGGGCCGAGGAAGAAGAACTTCCTGTGTTCAGAAAGACAAAGGAATGGCTGGATATTTATTTCAAGGGAGAAAATCCTGGGTGGATGCCAAAGCTTGCGCTGACCGGCTCGACTTTCCGTCAGATGGTGGCTGAAGAAATGATAAAGATACCCTTTGGGAAGACGGTGACTTATGGAGAGATTTCTCTTGCCATTTCAAATAGACGGAAAAGAAAGAGTTCTCCAAGGGCAGTAGGAGGAGCGGTGGGCAGGAATCCCATCAGTATCATCATCCCCTGCCACCGGGTCATGGGGGCGGGCGGGAAGCTCACCGGCTATGCAGGGGGCCTTGAAAGGAAGACCGCTCTTCTTAAGAATGAAGGGATTATGTGATACATAAATCAGGATATAAAAGTATTTTCCGCCTTTATTGAAAATTTAAAGGTGGCAGAAAAGGAATAATGATATATAATAAATGTATGCAATTATGCATTTATATAATCATTTACAGGAAGGTGCCAAGATGAAAGTTTCAGAAAGAGTTTTAAGCTTAACCACATCTCCCATTCGTAAGCTGGGACCTTATGCATTAGAAGCACAGAAGGCAGGCAAGAAGGTATATCACCTGAATATCGGCCAGCCGGATATTGCAACTCCTCCGCAGTTCATGGAAGCCATCCGCAAAATGGACAAGAAAGTCATTTCCTATGGTCCGTCCAAGGGAGATCCGGCTCTCGTTAAGCAGATTCAGAAATATTACAAAGAATGGAATATGGATTACGCTGAGGAAAATATTTACATTACCGCCGGCGGTAGTGAAGCACTGGAAATGGCTATCCTCACCCTCTGTGATCCAGGAGATGAAATCCTTGTATTTGAACCGTACTATGCAAACTACACTTCCTTTGCAAAGATTGCAGGAGCCAGCGTAAGAGCAGTACCGACAAGCGCAGAAAACGGATATCGTCTTCCTGATGAAGAAACTATTGAAAAATATGTAACCGATAAGACCCGTCTCATTCTTCTGACCAACCCGGGCAATCCGACCGGCGTCGTTTACAATAAGGGTGAAATGGACCGCATCGCTTCCATTGTAAAGAAACATGATATTGCCCTCATTGCAGACGAAGTATACAGAGAATTCGTTTATGACGGCGCATATACCAGCTTTGGCACCTATAAAGATATTGAAGATAATGTAATCATCATTGATTCCGTTTCCAAGAGATACAGCGCATGCGGTGCCCGCATCGGCTGCCTCATCTGCAAGAATCCGAAATTCACCACAGAAATCAACAAACTCTGCCAGGCAAGACTCTGCGTTCCTGATGTAGAACAGGTAGGCGCAGCAGCTCTCTACGATACTCCTTCTTCCTATCTGCAGGAAGTAAATAAGGAATACAAGAAGAGAAGAGACACCATTGCAGCAGGACTTGCCAAACTGCCGGGTGTCATCTCTTCTGACCCAAAAGGCGCATTCTATGTCATGGTCAAACTGCCGGTAGATGATGCTGAAAAATTTGCCATCTGGATGCTGAAAGATTTCGACCTGGATGGAGAAACTGTAATGATCGCACCAGGCAACGGTTTCTATGCAACCGAAGGAAAGGGCATTTCCGAAGCAAGACTGGCTTATGTCATCAATTCAGAAGATCTGGAAAGAGCGATTTACCTTCTGGGCGAAGGTCTGAAAGCTTATCCGGGAAGAACTATTTAAGAGAAAATAATAAAAGAAGGGAGTGGCGGAATGCAGAGCATTCTGTCACATCCCTTCTTTTTTCATGGGAGAGCAGTATGATTCACTTCATTTTCCCTGCATCTCCCCTTTATAAGGTCCCCTGTTTTTCATTGATTCTTTTACGTACTGAATGAATTTCCTGGCCGCTGGAGATGCTTCTTTGAGAGAGGGGATGGAGATGCTGAGCTCTATGTACTGAGGCGGGTCGAATGGAAGGGTGACGACCTTTCCTTTCCATCCTCTGGCAAAGAGGGACTGATTGAAACTGATGCCAAGACCTGCTTCTACCATGCGGTAGGTAGAGTAGGCGTCTTTGGCTGCCAAATGGATATCCGGCTGGATATGGTAATCTTCAAGGAGCCGGTCAATGTCTGTATCCTGTCCGGGCTGGGTGATGATGAAAGGGAAGGATGCCAGTTCTTCGATGTGAAAGGAAGAGGCATTGGCCATGGGATGGTCCGGCGGAAGCCATACCATAAGTTCATCATCTACGATAGGGATATGGTCACAGGAAAGGGAGGCAGGAGGCGGGGCAGCCAGGGAGAAATCTATGGTTCTTTCTTCCAGTGCAGCAGCCAGTTCCCTGTTCGTTCCTTCTTTCAGTATGATCCGCACATGGGGATAATCGCTGCCGAACTTTTTCAGTATGGGCGGAAGGATCATGGAAGATACACTGTAGTAGCATCCGATGGTGAGAGTACCGGAGAGAAGGCCCCGGATACTTTCTCCTGTTTCATGAGCCAGCCTCGCAGAGCGCAGAGTATCCTTCAGATAGGGAAGGATGGTTTCACCATTGGGGGGGTGAGAGCGACACCTTTCTTCGTGCGGACCAGAAGGGTCAGTCCCAGTTCATCTTCTAGCGACCGTATCATACGGCTGATGCCTGACTGGGTGTATCCGAGAATCCTTGCGGCAGTGGAAAGACTGTCCTGTTCGGCGGCAGTGATGAGCGCTTCACGTTTGATTTCATCCATGATTTTCCTCTTCTAATCAAACAAAATGTAATGAGTCATATAAAATATTGAAATTTGTGTTTTATCATTTCCTATCGTACAATGACAGCATCAGAAATACAAGGAAATCCCGGATTCATTATTTGGAGGCATAGAATGTTACATTTTGCATCAGATTATATGGAAACTGCAGCGCCAGAAATCATGGAAGCCATGATGGCACTGGGTAAGAGAAAACTTTCAGGTTACGGAAGCGATGAAGTGACAGAAGAAGCAAAGGAAAAAATCAGAGAGAAGATTGGTATTCCTGATGGGGAAATCCATTTCCTCATCGGCGGCACACAGACCAATGCGACAGTGATCGATACCATGCTCTGCCCTTATGAAGGGGTCATAGCGGCAAGCACCGGCCACGTGGCAGTCCATGAAGCAGGAGCCATTGAATACGGCGGACATAAGGTGCTGGCTCTTCCTGCAGAGGAAGGGAAAATCACAGCTGATGAAATTGAAAAGGCAGTGGATGATTACTGGGCAGACGGAAATCATGAACATATGGTAAAGCCGGGCCTGGTGTACATTTCTCAGCCTACAGAATACGGCACTCTCTATACATTAAAGGAACTGGAAGACATCAGCCGCGTCTGTCATGAAAAGGAGATCCCTCTATACATCGATGGCGCCCGTCTGGCTTACGGTCTGATGGCAGAAGGGAATGATGTGACCATGAAGGACCTGGCAGCACTTGCTGATGCGTTTTACATCGGAGGGACCAAGTGCGGTGCCATGCTGGGAGAAGCGGTGGTCTTCCCGAAGAAGAACACAGTGCCCCATTTCTTCACCATGGTGAAACAGCATGGTGCCCTCCTGGCAAAAGGCTGGGTAGCAGGTATTCAGTTCCGCACTCTTTTCTCCCATGATCTCTATGAAAAGCTGGGAAGAAATGGAGTAGAAAAAGCAGACCGCATCCGGAAAGTGCTGGATGAGAAGGAATATAAACAGACCATCCGGAACCGGACGAATCAGATTTTCATCGTTCTTACAAAAGAAAGAGCAGAAGAACTGGCAAAAGAGGTGGAACTTGGATTCTGGGAAAATACAGAAGATGGGGTAGTCATGCGGATTGCCACATGTTGGGGAACTACTGACGAAGAAGTAGATAAACTGATTGAACTTTTATAAGAAGAGGGCAGACTGCATCTGGCAGCCTGCCCTTTCAGCATTAAGAGATGGAATCAGAGAGCTCCGGGAAGGGGCGGCTGGCATCCTGGAAGCTGTTCGTCTGAAATCTCACTGTCTTATTATCCGTTTTCCTTCCGCTAAAAAGATTTTATAATTTTGAAAATTAAAGATTTTAATAACCACTGCTTAACGCTCTGCACTCATAACTTAACGCTGCTTTTTTAAAATTTAAAAATTTCTATTTACATCCGTCATGAATAAGGGGCTATGCTATAATAAAAGAAAGAAAAATATATAAGGAGTCTATGATGTCTGCCATAAAAATGATTGCTATTGATTTGGATGATACCCTCCTTCGGGATGATATTTCTGTTTCTGACTATACAAAAGATGTACTGAAAAGAGCGATGGATCAGGGAATCAGAATCGTCATTGCCACAGGAAGGATGTTTCAGGCAGCCCGGCCCTGGGGAAAGGCCATCAGTCTTGGAGATGTGCCCATTATCTGCTATACCGGTTCTATGACCGGTCTCTGCGAAAGCGGAAAAATCATACAGGATGTGCGTATCCCTCTGGATATTGCGCAGGAAATCCTGGATGACATCAAAGCTTATGGATGGTATGCCCATACCTATATCGATGATGAACTCCATGTGCCTTACAGGGACTGGCGGACTGATGAATATGAGAAACAGTGCGGCGTCACTGCTCACGTGACCGGCGATGATTTCTGGAAGCTGGAAAAGGCACCGACCAAAATTCTTCTCTGGGAAAAAGATAAGGACGAGGTAAGGGAAGCGGAAGATTTCCTCCGCAGAAAGTACGGCCAGCTGGTGGGACAGGTGAAGTCGAAACCATTTTTCTTTGAAATGAATAATAAGGGCTGCTCTAAGGGAAAGGCAGTGGCAGCGCTGGCAGCAGAGTATCATATCCTCCCGGAAGAAGTGATGACTTTCGGGAATGGAAATAATGATGTGTCCATGCTTGCCATGACCCCCTGGGGCTTTGCGGTAGCCAATGCATCGGAAAGTGCCAGAAAAGCGGCCCGGCATACCACTCTTTCCAATAATGAAGATGGAGTGGCAAGAGCTGTTGAGACTTATGTACTGGAGGGGTGAATATGAGAGATAATTTCCGCTTTGTTATTATTACCGGCATGAGCGGAGCCGGAAAAACCAATTTCATGCAGAAGCTGGAAGATATGGGGTATTACTGTGTGGATAATCTTCCTCCGGTCCTCATCGTTCGTTTTGCAGACCTCTGCTGGAAGAGTACGTCCAATACCCGTCATGTGGCCATTGTGACCGACGTGCGGGGCGGCTCTTTCTTCGATGCTCTTCCACAGGCCCTCACTGAACTGAAGAAGCGGGGAATCCCGCACGAAGTAGTTTTCCTGGAAGCTTCCGATGAAGCGCTGGTAAGACGGTATATGGAAACCAGAAGACAGCATCCTCTGGCAAAAGATATGCGCATTCAGGAAGGGATTGCAGCAGAAAGAAAGATTCTGGCAGGCATCCGCGCACAGGCAGATCTTATCGTCGATACCACGGCCATGAAGACAAGCGAACTGAAGGAATATCTGGCTACCCGTTTCGGCGGGGACAGCAGAAGCCGGGACATGCAGATCACCGTATTTTCCTTCGGATTCAAATACGGCATTCCTATCGATGCAGATACAGTCATTGATGTCCGTTTCCTCCCCAATCCTTTCTACGTGCCGGAATACAAATATTCCACCGGAAGGGTCAGGGAAGTGGCGGAATATATTGAAAAATCACCGGTGACCGGCCAGTTTCTGAAGAAACTCTATGAATTCATCGATTTCATGGCCGATCAGTTCAAAAGCGTAGGAAAGACCCAGTTCACCATAGCCATCGGCTGTACCGGCGGTATGCACCGCTCTGTCTTTGTGACAGAGAAACTGGGCGCCCATTTGCGGGAAAAGCACAGCCGGGTGAATATTGAACACAGAGATCTTCATAGAAATCATGTAGAGCACGATGTGACAGATTCTTCGGAAGGATGATTTTTGATGAAAAATATCATGCACTGGCTTCGTCCGGGATTGTCCATCAAGCGCTGGATGCTTCTCTTTTCCATAGGGATCCTGTTTCTCGTATTCGGAGCCACCCTTATTCTGAATTACCAGATTTTCGGCTGGATCGAAGAGGAAATGCTCTTCCTCGCCTTCCAGATGACCGGCAGTTACAGTTATACATTCCTTGCACTCTGCGGGACGCTCCTTATTATTCTGGGGCTCTTTGTTATGCTGACCGCAGTAAGGAAACTGATGAAACGGTTTCTGGAACTCATTGCGCCAGGTCAGAAGGAAGTGTCTAAAAATCTGATTTCCCGAATGGAACTGTCAAGAGGGGTCAAAGTAACTGCCATCGGCGGCGGCCACGGCCTGTCCATGCTCCTTCGCGGTCTGAAAGAAAGGACTTCCAATATTACGGCCATAGTAACAGTGGCTGATGACGGCGGTTCGTCAGGCCGCCTCCGGGAGGAAATGGGAATCATTGCACCAGGGGATTTAAGAAACTGCCTCGTCGCACTGGCAGACAAGGAAACCCTTCTGGAACAGCTCTTCCAGTACCGTTTCGGTGGTGATGGAGAACTGGCAGGCCACAGTCTTGGAAATCTCTTCCTTGCTGCCCTTCTTAAAGAATTCGGCAATCCTCAGAATGCGCTGGAAGCGGCCAGTAAGGTCCTGAATATCCGCGGGCAGGTCATGCCTTCCACAGCAGAAAAAGTCCGTCTCCGGGCGAAAATGTCGGATGGAGAAATCGTTGAAGGGGAATCAGAAATTTCTGCCTACCCTGCATCGAAGGGACGGGATATCCGTATTGTCCATATGTCTACCGTTCCTAAAGCCCCCATGGCGGTGGTGGATGCGCTGAGAGCCATCAGGGAAACAGACCTTATCATCCTTGGGCCTGGAAGCCTTTATACCTCCATTCTCCCGAACCTTCTGGTTCCTGAAATCCTGAAGGCCATCAGAGAGAGCGGGGCACCGGTCCTTTACATCTGCAACGTCATGACCCAGCCGGGCGAAACCACCGGCTATACGGTAGGGGATCATCTGAAAGCCCTCATTGACCATGTAGGCGGCGGGGTAGTAGATTTTGTACTGGCCAATAACGGCACGCCGAAGGAAGATATACTCCGGCGGTATGAAAAGGTCCATTCCTTCCCGGTCTCCATTGACCGGAAAAAAGTGGAATCCCTGGGAGCCAACCTCATCGAAGCAGACCTTCTGGGAAGCGAAAGAGGAGCTGTACAGGATACCACCGTACTGGCCGATGAAATCATGAGAATATATAACCTGCTTCAGGCGAAAATTCCGCCGGAAGCATTAGAAGGATATTTGAAGAGGAGTCATTAATGTCATTTACTGAACAGGTGAAGAATGAACTGGCCCGTCTACCCAGAGAGGATAAGGGCTGCCGCAACGCAGAACTCTTATCCCTTCTCCGGATGAGCGCCTCCTTCATCACTGGCTCACAGGGGCGCTGGGGATTGGAATTTTCCACAGGAAACAGTGCAGTCGCCCGCCGGGTCCTTGTCTATCTGAAAAAGGATTTCGGCTTCATGCCAAGCGCCATGGTCCGGCAGGGACGGCGGCTCCGCAAGAAGAATGTATACACCCTTCTGGTAGAGCCTTCAGAAAAGGGCCTTGCCTTTCTTGATACCATGGGGCTTTCTCCTATGGCCGGCGTGGATGATGATAAATTCCTTTCCACCGCAGAAGAAAAAAGAGCCTATCTGGCCGGCGCTTTCCTTGGCGGCGGTTCTGTCAGCCGCCCGCAGAGCGATTACCATCTGGAAATGGTCACCCAGTCTGCCCATTTCGCAGAGCAGATCAAAAAGACTATGGCCTTCTTTAAAATGAATGCCCGTCTGACAGACAGAAAAAATGATTATATAGTATATATAAAAGAAGGAGACGAAGTTTCTGAATTCCTTCAGATCGTAGGCGCCAGCCAGAGCTATCTGGATTTTGAAGGCGTACGGGTCATCAAGGATATGAGGAACCGGGTCAACCGTCAGGTGAACTGTGAAACCGCCAATCTGCAGAAGACTGTAGATGCGGCGGTCCATCAGACCCATATGGTGAACCTTCTTTTAAAGAAAACGTCTATGTCATCCCTTTCACCAAAAATCCGGGAAGCCTGTGAAGTCCGGCTGGCTCATCCTAATGCCAGCCTTTCAGAACTGGCAGCCCTCTGCGGAATCACGAAATCTGGACTTGCACATCGTTTCAAGAAAATTGAAGCCATGGCACAGACGGGAAAGGGATTATAATGTTGACTCGCAGAATATGTATATCCATGGCTATTGCATGGATGATCGGGGGAAGCGCACTGGCTGCTTCTCCGGTAGATGAACCGGTCACCTCTCTTCCTTTCACAGAAGTGAAAAAAGAGGGGACCCTTCTTTTTTCCGACAGTCCGGAATATGCATCTGAAAACGGCATCCTCTATGAAGGCACTGTGGAGAAAGGAAAGGGAAGGATTTACTACTACCATGTAAATGAAACAGGGGCGCCTGCAAAAATCGTGGTGTACGGGAAATCTAAAGATAAACAGCCTCTCACCATCACAAGGACCGTAAAAGGAGAGGCAAGCAGTGATTACATTCCCACCGGTTCCACTCTTTCATTCAACGAAGTGATCGAAGAAGATCATCCAAAGACCGTGACCCTCCCGAAGAAAGAAAAGACCATTCTCTTTGATGAAGAAAATCATATCCGAGAAGAGGATCTGGTGAGCGGCATGATTGAAGTGGAAACGGAGAAACCGGTCACCATCGGGGTAGCCATCCTTCCGGACGATACAAAAGACGTCAGGACCTTTCTTGACCATGCAAAATATCTTTCGGCAGATTCCCATGAAATGAGAGGCACCTTTGCCAGTGACATCTATCTGGAAAATAAAACCTGGGATTTCAAAAACGGAGGCGCTTCCATAGAAATCGGCCACTCCATCCCCTTCCAGAAAGGAATGGATGAAGTAAGCCATGTGGAAAGAGAAAATACAGGAGATTATGGAATTACCTATCATATCACCTTCCATAATGAAGGGGTGGGGAAGTATAATCTATATATCAATCCTCAGGGAGGAGTCTACATGGGCTCCTTCCAGATAGGCACTCATCCGAAAATCATGAGAGTCTACCGCACCGATAATACATGGGGCAGGCGGTGGTTTGGAGACAGCACGGAAAGAGATTACATTTCCTGCGGCACCTGGGATATGGGAAGGGACCTCTATATCCGTTTCATTCCTGCAGGTGCCACCTATCTTCCCATCCGATTCCTCATGATACCTGTGAAAAATGATTAACCAGTAAAGGAGAACATCATGAAGTTTATTCAGTTTCGTATTGGCGACATTGTACAGATGAAAAAGAAACATCCCTGCGGAAGTCAGGAATGGGAAGTTCTCCAGCTGGGAAGCGACATGAGAATCAAATGCCGGGGCTGCGGACATATCGTCCTCATTCCCCGTCCGAAATTCCTGAAAGGCGCAAAGAAAGTGCTGAACAGAGATGCCAGTGCCGATACACCGCTGGCTTCCCGCTCAGAAGAATCCATTGAAGGGTAAATAAGAGCGGTGGTGAAAACCATTTTGATTTTTATTTATGAATGGAAGATACTGCGCTCCGGGTCATTATGAATAAAAGAGTCTGTGAGAAAGAGATTTCATTTCTCACAGACTCTTTTTTCGTCAGTTAAAAAGTTTGAGTTTTTTCCTTATCAGGGCTTCGTCTTTCCGGAAAGCGGATTACGGAAAGCGGATATCCCTTCTTCTTCTCAAATGCCCACGGCCTGGTCTGGGGCTCACCGCTTTTCCGAAGGGATTGTGAATTTCCATGCACAGAACCAGTCTTCCGGATGACCGTCCGGCGGGCATCCTATGCATTCTGTCTGGATGCGGTCATCTATGGCTTCTGCAAAACGGCTGTATTCTACCAGTCCTGCGCTTTTACAGGGATAGTCCGCCATGCCCTTTCTCTTCCTTGCATCCTGCACACGGCAGCAGTTCATTTCAAAAATAAGGGCGTCCCCTTCATAATGGCAGCTCTGCCGGTTGATTCTTCCATACATGCGGAAGTCCAGTGCCTGCTTGAGACCTTTCAGCCCGGGATGGTCTCCAAGGCCCAGGAATTTTTTGATAGACCGGGCTTCGAAGGGGGAAAATCTTGCCCAGGTGGAATCGTTGCACCGCTTGGCTTCATTCATTCCATGTTTCATTTCTACACTTTGAAACCAGACTCCATCCTGTGCAAGCCAGTTCTTTGCCAGATCATCCATAAGAGAAAGCTGTTTTTCTTCCGGAAGGGTAATTAAAGCAGAAGGGATTCCTTCTTCTTCCGGGAAATCGAATGTACGGGATAGTCTTTTCACTGCAATCTTCCGGTTCAGCCCCCATACCCGGTCCATCACTTCCATGGCCTTTTCAAAACCCATCTGGTGCTCCACCTCCCTGAGCCACAGAGTGTGATGGACGATGATCCGGTGAAACATGTCGACAATAAATTCTGCCTTTTCTCTCCGGGAGAGTTCTTCTGCATTCTGACTGGTAATGGCCATGTCCTTGTCCTCCATAAAAACACACCATATTTTATATATATTTATTATATCATTGAAAAGGGATTCACCTGCTGAAGGCCCCTTTTCCCGTATGTGTCAAGTTTTTCTCGGTTGAGAAGAAACCCTTCATCAATCAATCTCCAG
>OLSG01001012.1_pt1 | contig 31649 bp, 29 predicted proteins | sample 1673041 | NCBI WGS metagenome assembly OLSG01 (sample SAMEA3136749, study PRJEB25190) | human gut metagenome | reverse complement strand
TCGCTTTCTGGGGGAGCCCACATTAAGGAGTCGGCTTCGCCGACGGATATATATAGATTTCGGCGGAGCCGATATCCTTCTCGGGGCTCTCTGCGCTCAACTTGGGGCTCTGACTTCTCCATAAATCTCGTTCGAGTACAAAAGGTTAGTGGAGAGCATGACTCAGGTGGTGAGGAAGTACCCCGACACAGAGTGGAGGGGGATAGGGGAAAGCCGCACTATGTGGGCACTAAAGGTATCGCGCCGTTGACCGTCAGGCTTTATATATTACAAACCATAAAGTCCTTACAACCACCTCGGGGCTCTGGGCTCTCAAATCTCAACTCTGTGTTTTCCATAAATATCTTTCGAAGATCAAGGTCAGTTAGAGGTAAAGACATAAGACTATCAGACGTTTAGATTTCAGACGTCGGACTGAACAGGTGTAGTCTTCGCCGATGGATTATATATTTCTGCGAAGCCGCTTCCTTGATGTGCTGGCACTTCCGACGGATTATAATTTCGGTATGGCATTTTCTTCTAAATGTAAGTGCAAGGTATATCTTCTATTTTTCATTACTTTGGTGTAATATAGGAGACCAAGGTGATGTGAATGCATTTTTTATGGAAATTAATGAAGGTATTTTTTTATCTTCTCCTTATGGCTGTACTGGCAGCTGGACTTTATGTGGGTAATATGGGATATGAGGAGCTTTTTACGGCGCCCTGGGATCAGATTCTTGGGATTGAGAATCATCGGAAGGATCTGCGGCGTATTCATCTGATGGAGGATGAGTATGGCTGGCAGAGGGTAAGGGTTCCTTCTGAAGATGGTACTGAGCTTGCAGGCACTTATATTGAGACGGTGAAGGGCGGTAAGAAGGCGGTGATTCTTCTTCACGGGCTTTACCAGAACCGTTCCATGTGTATTCCTTACATTTCCATGTATCAGCAGATGGGGTACAATGTACTTCTTGTGGATCTGAGAGGCCATGGAGAGAGCGGCGGTGAAAGGACGGACTGGGGAATCCATGATGTGGATGATATGAATGCATGGGTAGATTTTCTCCGTTCTAAGAATCCTTCCATGGAAATCGGGCTTCACGGGATTTCTCTCGGTGCTGCCATGGCGCTGATTTACAGCGGTAGTGATGAAGGCCAGCAGATGAAGTTCTATGTGTCGGACAGTTCTTATGGGAATCTGATGGAACTTGGTAAGGATAAGGTTCTTACGTATACAGGAGATGACCGTCTGGTTCTTGGGATGGAGATTATCAATCCATTCCTGCAGGCATCTATGTTCCTTCATACTGGAAAGCTTCTGTCTGATATAGATCCAGCAGATCGGGTAGAGAAGATGACTTCGCCTGTTCTCTTTCTTCATGGGGGCAGTGACCGTCTGATTCCTTCATTTGTGGCTGAAGAGCTGCTTGGGAATTCTTCCAGTACTAAAAAGGAACTCTATATTTTCCAGGGGGCATCCCACACGATGGAGATGGCCGCCAATGGGGAAGCTTATAGAGAGAATGTACAGAGGTTTGTCAGAAGTCTTAACTGATAACTTAGAGTTTCAAAATTCTTTTTCTATGATACAATAAGTATTAGAATATCCTTTTTATGACAGGAGGACAATGATGAGCGGAGAGAATTTGAAAGAAGTGAGATTTCAGGCAGCTGTTGAAATGATTGAGCTGTTGAAGGGGACTATGGAATCTCTGAAAATGAATCTTTCTCAGGTTCGGGATGAGAATGAAGAACTGGAACGTAATGCAGCGGCTCTTGAGGAAGAGAATATGAGACTTCAGGAGAAGGTGATGCAGCTGGAGTCAGCGCTTTCTTCCATGAAGGAAAAAGGAAGCAGCGCCGAAAACCGCAGCGATGAAATCAGGGACCTGGAGAAGAAATTAAGTTTCTACTATCAGGATATGAAGGCGGTGGATGCCCGTCATCTGACAGCAGAAGACAGTGAGACGCTGTACAATATTCTGGTATATACTTTTAAGATTTTAAGAAAAGCAGGATTAAATCTGTAATCTTAGTGGTCATCAGAAAAGGGATTGTGAGAAATGATTTCTCACAATTCCTTTTTTCATAAAAGATTTTCCCTATAGTCTATAGCTCCAAAATATATTTATTATGATTGGATCTTATTAAGCTTACATATATTTTGTGTTCACAGTGCTCTATATTCATCAGCAAAGCGGATATGTTTCTCAGCTTCCTGAGCTTATGGCGGATAAATTTTATTTCATATGTGTCTGCTGGGCATAGTAGAAAAGGTACTGCTGGATGATGCCGCTGTCTTCTCCCCATTGTGGGAAAGGATTTTTTCCATTGTATTTCTGCTGGATGATCCGGTCAATCCATACATCTACCGGTGCCATGGATTTGCGGTGGAAACCAAAGAGGGCAGCACAGCTGGCTACCTTGATACCTACCCCTGGAAGGTCCATAAGGGCGGCAAGCAGTTCAGTATCGTCCATGTCCTCCATGCCTTTCAAAAGATGGGGCATTTTCTTCAGTTTCCTGACGGTTTCGTAAATGTAAGGTGCCCGGTAGCCCAGGGAGCATGCTTTCAGTTCGTCTGTGGAAAGGCGGGATAGTTCACTGATTGTGGGGAAGGCATAAATGGTCTTTTCTTCATCAATCGGTGTCCCTGCTGCCTGAGAAAGTTTTTCTACTGCGCTCCGGATGGCAGGAATGGATTTCCGCTGGGAGATGATGAATGTAATCACCATTTCAAAGGGATCCTGATGAAGGATGCGGATGCCTCTGCTGAAAGTATAGGCTTCCTGCAGGTAAGAGTCAGAAGAAGGGATACGGTGTCCCAGTTCTTTATAGGAAACGGATAAATCAAAATAAGGCTTCCATATATGATTCCATGCATAGCGGGAGCAGGAAATTTCATAATGGATACCTTCTTTGTGTCTGATGTAAAGTATGTGTTTTCCATGAATGAAACGGTAGGTGTCATTCTCGCAGGTAACGCGGAAACACTGTCCGCTGTTCATTATTTTATGAAGATCAAAATCGTCTTTTATCTGTACGTTCATAGCATGTCCTTTATATGATTTTTTCTATTATATGATTTTCAGGGGCCTTTGGAAAGGGTATGTTAAAATAGAAATACAATAATGAATGCTAAGGAGGATGCCATGGGTAAACATCTGCTTCTGATCAATGATCTGCCTGGTTATGGCAAGGTGGCACTGGCGGCCATGATGCCTGTCCTGACTCACATGGGTCATCATATTTATAATCTGCCTACTGCTCTTGTATCCAATACGCTGGATTATGGGAAATTTGAAATCCTGGATACGACAGAGTATATGAAGCATACGATTGATGTGTGGAAAGAGCTTGGATTTTCTTTTGATGGCATTTCGACCGGCTTTATTGCTTCTCAGAAGCAGGCAGAGATGATTGCCGGCTACTGCAGGAAGGAAAGAGAGAGGGGGACGAAAATTTTCGTAGACCCTATCATGGGTGATGAAGGTCATCTCTATAACGGTCTTGATGAAAAGACTATAGAAGGGATGAGAGAGCTTATTTCCGTAGCAGATTTCATGGTTCCCAATTATACGGAAGCTGCCCTGCTGGCAGGTATGCCTTTTGAAGAAGAGGGACTATCATGGAATGATATGAGAGTGCTTCTGGAAAAACTTCATCATATGAGTCACGGCTCAGTGGTCATTACCAGCGGGAAGGTGGATGGAAAGGATGCAGTGGCCGGTTTCGATCATAAGAGAGAAGAATTTTTCCTCCGCTCTTTTGATATGATTCCCTGCCGTTTCCCGGGAACGGGAGATATATTCTCTGCTATTTTCATGGGACATGTGATGAACGGCATGTCTATTATGGAAAGTGTGGAAAGAGCCATGCAGGCCGTCAGGGAAATGATACTTAAGAGCGAAGATGTGAAGGATTCCTATAAAGGGATTCCGGTGGAAAGTTTCCTGAATCTTATTGAACCCATAGGAGAATGAGTTCTGCCATTTTGTAACCATTCCGTCAGTATCCCTGTTTTTGAAGGGAAAATCATTTCTGTTTAAGAGGCAGAAAACATAGGATTTCATGGAAAAATAGGATATAATGATATAGAAGATAATCGTTTTATGGGTCATCTTTTATTAGAAGAAGGGAAGATATTATGGAATTTAAGGTGAAGTATTTCAAAGACTATGTTCCTTTCCATGTAGATGAAAGCCATCATCCCATGGAACTGAATCCAAAGGAATGTCCAAAGGTAGAATCAGAGGCGGCAGAAGTAAGAAGAGCACTGGCAAATCCTATCGGTACGCCAAAGCTTTCGGAAATTGTTAAACCGGGAGAAAAAATCGTTATCATTACCAGTGATGTCACCCGTCCTGTTCCTTCCTGGGTCGTTGTTCCCTGCGTTGTAGAAGAACTGGAAAAAGCAGGAGTTAAAGACGATGATATTACGGTCATCTTCGGCCTTGGTTCCCACCGCGGTCAGACGGATGAAGAAAGAAAGCGGCTGGTAGGGGAAGATATTTACAACCGGATCAGATGTATTGACAGTGATCCGGATAACTGTGAACATCTGGGAACCTGCAAAAACGGTACTTCTGTAGATATTTTCAGACCGGTCATGGAAGCAGACCGCAGGATCCTTGTAGGAAATGTGGAATATCATTACTTTGCCGGTTATTCCGGTGGTATGAAAGCCATTATGCCAGGGGTATCCACGAGAGAAGCTATCCAGTCCAATCATAAGAATATGATCCGTCCCGGTGCCTATGCCGGTCATCTGGATGGAAATCCGGTCCGCGAGGATATTGAAGAAACCTATAATTTCTGTCTTGTAGATTTCATTGTCAATGTGGCTCTTGATGACCATAAGCAGATTGCTTTTGCAGCAGCTGGTGACCGTATCAAGGCTCACAGAGAAGCATGCCGCTTCCTGGACAGCATTTACAAAATCAAAATCGATAAGCCAAGAGATGTGGTTATCGTTTCCACCGGCGGCTATCCTAAGGATATCAACCTCTACCAGGCACAGAAATCTATTGATAATGCAAAACATGCAGTAAGAGAAGGGGGCATTATGGTGGTGGCTGCCTCCTGTAAAGAAGGATATGGCAGTGACACTTTTGCTAAATGGATCCAGAATTACGATACACCGGAAGACCGTATCAAAGGAATCCATGAACATTTCGAACTGGGCGGACATAAATCAGCAGCCCTCGGACTGGTACAGCAGAAGTGTGATATTTACCTCGTCACCGATATGGATGATGCCATGGTCACCAAGGCGAATATGACACCTTTCCATGATCTGCAGACCGCTGTAGATGCAGCCCTTGAAAAGATGGGTAAAGATGCCAGCGTATATGTGATCCCCATCGGTGGATCCACGCTTCCTATGGAAGACTGATAGAATTTCTTTTCAGCGGAATCAGATTTCAGGGCGTTCCTGTAGATTCCCTTCTAAAATAGATTGACAGATGGGGCAATGTAATTTATAATTATTAAGTGTGCAATAGCACCCCATCAGTCTTATTGGGAGGGAGGGATATAGATGTCTGAGATCAAAGTTCAGAAGGGCGAATCTCTTGATAGTGCTCTTCGCAGATTTAAACGTTCCTGCCAAAAAGCCGGGGTTCTTTCTGAAGTAAGAAAACGTGAACATTATGAAAAGCCCAGCGTTAGACGTAAACTGAAATCTGAAGCCGCTAGAAAACGTAAGTATAAATAACAGGTTGTAAGGTGATTGGTTTTGTCAATTAAAGAACAGCTCATGGCTGACATGAAAGAAGCCATGAAGGCAAAAGAAGAAGGCAAACTTGCATTGAACACGATCCGTATGGCTCGTGCTCATATCAGACAGGCGGAAATTGACGACGGACACGCGGACTTCAATGATGATCAGGTTCTTGCCGTTCTCCGGAAAGAAGTGAAGCAGAGAAAAGAAACTCTTGCTGAAATCGAAGGTTCCGGGAGAGAAGACCTGGTTAAACAGACCAAAGCGGAAATCGAAGTACTTGCAAAGTACCTGCCGGCAGAAATGACGGCGGAAGAAGTGGAAAAGATCGTGAAATCCACGATTGACGCTATGGATCCTGGGCAGAGAAATATGGGTTCTGTGATGAAAGCTGTCATGGCTCAGCTTAAGGGCAAAGCAGACGGTAAGATGATTAATCAGATCGTTCGCAAACTGCTTGCCTGAGCAGCTTGACAAAAGTAAGATGCGTAGTGTATCCTTTTGGTATAAGTTAATATGCTGCGTCAAAGATGACTCATTCCTGAGGGAATGGGTCATTTTCTTTTGATACACATAGTAATTAATTAATATAATGGAAAGCAATTTTATAGGAGGCAATCATGAACAAAGATCTGTTGTACTGCATCCCTGCCGGTCAGTATGGAAAAGAAGGTGTCCTTTCCCTTCTGGCTCAGCATCCTGAAATCCGTTTCGTATCTCTGGTAGGCATTGACCTTGCAGGCAATGATACAGATGAAAGAATTCCGATTGAAATCTTCATGAAAGACTATGATGATTTCTTTGAAGGTAAAGCTGTTCAGACCGATGGATCTTCTGTAGTATTTATGAATATTGCCACATTAAACGACGCAAGAGTCGATATGGTGGCAGACAGCACAGTCAACTGGTATGTGGATTACAATGATGATAATCTGGATCCGGAAAACGGCCTTCCTGTAGGTACTCTCCGCATTCCTGCTTTCCTGATCCACAACGGAAAATTCATTGATTCCCGTTCCATCCTGAAAGATTCCTGCGAATATGTAGCAGGGGAACTGAAGAAACTCCTGGTAGGAAGAAAAGTAAAGGGCATGGAAAATGTACCATTCTCTGAAATCCAGGATATCGTATTTACCACCGGTACAGAACTGGAATTCTGGGTAAAGACCCCCAGTGAAAAAGAAACAGTACAGCACCTTTCCATTTCCCAGAGACTGCAGGAACAGTACTGGCAGAGAATGAGAGGAAATGTCCGTACTGCTATGGAACAGACCATTGAAGAGCTGGATGCCCGTGGACTCCATGTAGAAATGGGCCATAAGGAGGTAGGGGGCATTAAGCCGAAAATCGACGATGACGGACATATCTTTGACGTTTGCGAACAGCTGGAACTGGACTGGCTCTTCTCCACCAATCCGCTCCAGACTGCGGACAATGAACTGGAAGCCCGCATCATTGTAAGAGAAGTATTCAGAAGAAACGGTCTTGACGTTTCCTTCCGCGCAAAACCGATTATCGGGGTAGCAGGAAGCGGTGAACATACCCATGTAGGCATTGCAGCACTTCTTAAGAATGGTAAAACCATCAACCTGCTGGCTCCGGAAGATATGCAGTCCGATTTCCTTTCCACCATCGGCTATGGATTCATCATGGGCATTCTCCATAATTACGAAGCTACAAACCCCTTCGTGTCCTCCACCACCGATGCATTCAACCGTCTGAAACCAGGATTTGAAGCGCCGGTATGTATCGTTACTTCCCTTGGTCATACACCGGAAGTTCCTTCCCGTAACCGTTCCATTCTCATGGGACTCATCAGGGATATTGGAAATCCGAAAGCTACCCGTTTCGAGCTCCGTGCACCAAACCCCTTCACCAATACCTATCTCTGTATTTCCTGCCTCTATCTCACTGCATTAGACGGCATCCGCTATGCTCTGGAATCCAATAAATCTGCAGAAGAACTGCTGGCTGAACTTTCCAAGAAACCGGGAGAAAAAGCAGATTATCTGGAAGACGAAAGAGCTTACCGCTGCGAAGAAAACGTATTTGAGGATTTCAATGACAAAGAAAGAGCAGCTGCTTTCGGTAAACCGCCGGCTACAGTATGGGAAAACGTGAAGATCATGAGAGCCAATGCAGATAAGGTAAAGGTTCTGACAGAAAGCAACATCCTGTCCAACAGAATCGTTGATTCCTTCGTAGCATCCATTCTCTACCGCTGGAAGAATGAACTGATCGACCGCATCATTCCAGGCGTAGAAGCAGCAGTCCGTACTTACAGAAAACTGAACAATGCTGACGGCATTGATGATGAACGCTGGGATTCCATTGCTGCCAAACGGATTGAACTGGCAAAAGATACTTCTACTGCCAAGTGCATCTGCACCTGCCTCAAGGAAGCACTGGAAAGAGGAGATTATGACAAAGCTTCTGATCTCCAGCTCCTCATGACAAAGAAAGCGCAGGCACTGGAAGATGAATATCGTGTCTATGCACTGAATATTCTGGATTAATCATCTGTTATCAAAAACGGCTCATCCTTAAAGGATGGCCGTTTTTTTCATGGGGCAAATCAGAAATGGGAGACCTTTCCTTTTGCATAATAAAGGACAATGGTATATGATTGATAAAGATATATATGAAAGAAGGGAATTTTCATGAAATTAGACAGAAATATTCTTTTAAACCGTTTCAAGGACTATGTGTCCTTTAATACCAATTCCGATGAGCATACCGGTACTCATCCAAGTACGGAAAGACAGCTGGTACTGGCAAAGCATCTGAAGGAAGAAATGGAAAGAATAGGTCTTGAAGACGTGACCATGAGCAAGGAAGGCTACCTTATGGCTACCCTTCCGGCCAATGGGGTGGAAGGAAGCACAGTAGGTTTCATTTCCCATATGGATACTTCCTCCGAAGCTCCCGGGGGTCCGGTAAAGCCGAGAATCGTTGAAAATTATGACGGCGGTGATATCTGCCTCAATAAAGAAAAGGAAATATACCTTTCCCCGAAAGATTTCCCGGAACTTCTGAAGTATAAGGGGGAAGACCTGGTTGTAACAGACGGGACTACCCTTCTTGGTGCTGATGATAAAGCAGGGATTACAGCTATCATGACTGCTATGGAATATCTCATTCAGCATCCGGAAATCAAACATGGCAAAATCAGAATCGGAATCACACCGGACGAGGAAATCGGCGAAGGCACCATGTTCTTTGACGTGAAGAAATTCGGCGCTGATTTCGGTTATACCGTAGATGGCGGCGCTATCGGCGGACTGGAATATGAAAACTTCAATGCAGTGAATCCGGAAGTCACTTTCCATGGCAGAAGCGTTCACACCGGTGATGCCAAAGGCAAGATGATCAATGCCATCTCTCTGGCTTCCGAATGGCAGAACATGCTTCCAGAAGGTGAAAAACCGGAATGTACCGAAGGTAGAGAAGGATTCTTCCATGTATACAACATTTCCGGTGGCGTTGAAACCTGCACCATCTCCATGCTCATCAGAGATCATGACAAGGCTCATTTCGAAAAGAGAAAGCAGTACCTGAATCAGATGGCTGATTTTATGAATGCAAAATATGGAAATGGTACAGTCACCATGGATATGAAATTCGGCTACTCCAATATGCTTGATGTTTTAAAAGAAGGCCACATGGATGTGGTGGATCTGGCAAGATATGCCATCAAAGCAGCAGGTGTCACCCCTGTTGAAATCCCGATCCGCGGCGGTACAGACGGTGCCATGCTTTCCTTTAAAGGACTCCCATGCCCGAATCTTTTCACCGGTGGTGAAAACTTCCATGGCCGTTTTGAATATCTCTCCATCAGAGGCCTGGAAAAATCCTGTGAAACAGTGATTGAAATCGCAACAAGAGCCTATGCACTGAAGAAATAAGAAGGAGAGCCATGAAACCGATTACCAGTGAACTTCTGGATTCCTTCCAGAAGTCCTATGAAAAAGATGGAAATGCAAAAGTTCTCCACGGGGCACTGGCAAAAACAGCCATGCTGGACCTTGCCTATCAGCCGGAAAAGGGCGCCCGTCTGAAAGGTGCATTTACCATTGAAGTCAAAACAAGGGGCATTACCTCCCAGGAACAGTCAGGGCGGTGCTGGCTCTTTGCAGCGCTCAACATTTTAAGAGAAAAGATTGCAGAAAAATGCCATCTGGAAAACTTTGAACTTTCCCAGAATTATCTTTCCTTCTATGACAAGCTGGAAAAGGCAAATAATTTCCTTGAAATGGTGATTGAAAATCCGGAAGAACCGGTCAAGGGACAGAAGATGCAGTATATCCTTGGCGGTATGAATGACGGCGGATACTGGACCGGCGCTGCGGATCTTATCGAAAAATACGGTATCGTCCCCAAAGTCTGCCAGCCTGAAACATTCCAGTCCGGTCATACGGATCGTTTCAATGCCACAATCAACCGCCTTCTCAGGAAAGATGCACTGGAACTCCGGGAACTGATAAAAGAAGGCAAAGATCCCTATCCACGAAAAGTAGAAATGCTGGAAGAAGTATACAAGGCAGAATGCATTGCCTTCGGGCAGCCGGTAAAAACTTTTGATTTTTCCTATAAGGATAAGGACGGAAAATTTCACGAAGACAGGAATCTCACACCAAAGGATTTCTACAATAAATATGTAGACCGGAAGATATCAGACTACGTGGTCATTATCAATGAACCTACCTTTGACAAACCTCTCGGCCGGCTCATCGCATTCCATGGCATAGAAAACATGACCGGGAAAGACATGAAAGGGTTGAACCTTACGCAGAAGGAAATGGAAGAACTCTGCATTTCCCAGCTGAAAGACGGAGAACCGGTATGGTTTGCCTGTGATGCCGGGGTAGCAGTCGACCGTAAAGAAGGGGTGTGGGATCCGGAAAGCGTCCGGTTCGAAGACCTTCTCGGCGGATTTTCCACAGAAATGCCCAAGGGCAGGAGACTGGAATACAATGCCAGCTCTGCTACCCATGCAGTCCTTCTGACCGGTGTCCATCTGGATGAAAATGGAAATCCGGACCGCTGGGAAATAGAAAATTCCTGGGGAAAGGATTATGGAGAAGGAGGATACTTCGTATGCTCTGAATCCTATTTCCAGGAATTTGTATATGAAGCGGTCATTCTGAAGAAATATCTGAATGAAAAGCAGAAGAGGATGCTGGAAGAAGAACCGCTCTATATCAACGCATGGGATGAAGATTATTAAGAAGTGAAAAGAAGAAAGGCTTCCTGCCAAAAGACAGGGGCCTTTCTTCTTTTTTCATTTATCCAAAAAGCGATGGATTCAAAGCAGCGGCCCGGGCTGAGTAAAGACCGTCCTGAGAAGGAAGGGGTTCTCCTGATTCCTCCTGCAAAAAACTTTCTGCAGTGACGGGGAATGCTGGTTTTACAGGAATTACAGATGCCCTGAGACATCATGCATGAGGATGATTTTTCCCATGGAAAAAGGTTCCCTCTGCACAGGGAACCTTTCATATCCAATCGTTACAATCAATCAGTCTTTCATAGAGGTAAGTACTCTGGCAGAAAGGAGGCCTAAAGCATTGGCTGCCAGCGGGCTGTCACCAGTAAGGAGCTGCCGGTCTTCGTGAACTGCACCGCTCATGTCCTTATTCAGGATATGGATGCCTGCTTTCTCAAGGCTGTCCGCCAGAAGCCAGGTCAAACGCCCGGGCATATATCCGATATCCTGATTGGCCCCTTCATCAAGGACATCAGGGAAGCACATGATTTCATAATCCTTGAAGAGGTAATTCTCTTTATCTTCTCCGACTGAAGCAGCCAGAAGAGCGGCCGGACCATGACAGAGGGTAATGATCTTTCTGTCATTCTTCACTGCCCAGAAAAGAAGTTTCTTCACATTCTCATCGGTGGGAAGATTTAAGAGAGCGCCATGACCGCCGGGGAAGAAAACGCCGGCATAGGGAGAATTTGGAGCGGTGACTTCATCAATGATATCTCTCAGCGCATGAGGATTCTGGAATTTGGGGAGAATAGAATCATAGTAGTCCATAACAGGTTTATCTTCACGTGGCATGGCTCACTGTTCCAGCTTTACCATATTCCCTGAAAGGGTGGCCACTTCGATGGTAAATCCTGCATGGGCGATATGCATGAGAGGAAGGAGAGTCTCTACAGGATGATTGCCGGTAGAGAAATAGCGTCCCGTTCTGGTCATTACATATCTTTCGTCAGACCCTACCATGAGAATTTTATTTCTTTTACCGCTGTAGGGAGTGATGTCGCCGTAACCTGCAAAATCGGTTTTGGGGCTTGTATAAAGGCTTAAGGAATAGGGAGATGGAAAGAACGCATTGTTCTCTGCCATATCAGGAGTAGGTTTTCTGCTTAATTCTGTCATGATTTCCTCTTCAAAATATACATTCAAATTGCTAAATCTATAGATATTGTACTGACTCGTTCATTGACTGTCAATAAAAAAAGAGGGAGTGTGACAAAGTGATTTATTTGTCACATTCTCTCTTTTACAGGAAAATTTTAAGTTTTTATTCCACCAGATCACCGTGGAAGAATTCGATGATTTTATGGGTCGCAAGGGCCATGTGGTTTGGATTCTGGAAAGGATGGTTGGCTCCTTCCACAGGAATGAACTGGATCACATTGTTTTCTGCAAAGGTGCGGGAATCTTCAATGGGAATCATTTCATCCTTTGTTCCATGAATGATAAGCATGTCATCAGCAAAATCAAAATATTCATGATCCATGATATTAAAGCTCTTAAGGGATTCGAAGAAGGAGCTGTCAGCTTTCATCTTCCGGTCAAAACCGATGGAAATTTCCTTTCCCTTGGCCAGCTTTGCCTTATCGTCGTCAGAAAGATAGCTCATCATGGAATCATACATCTTAATGGCCGGGCAGCGGAGTGCAATCTTTGTGAAGGGATTTCCTTTTTCTATGAGATACCGGAGGGTGAGATAACCTCCCAGGCTGGAAGAATAATTGTACACCCTCTTTGCCTTCAGTTCTTCTTTTGTATACTCCACTACGAGAGAGAGATAGGTGAGACATTCTTCGACGGACAGTTTCTTTCTGGCATCCATCCCATGACAGGGCCAGTCAAAGGCAATTACTGCAAAGCCTTTGTACTTGGAAGTGAGATGTTCGCCGAAGTGAAGGGTTCCGGCGGTTTCTTTACTGCTTCCAAAACCATGGGTCACAAGGACCACATCATCAAAGCTGCGTGTACTCTTATCGTTACTGTTAATGATCATCTTGCTGCGGATACTGTATCCACCGCGGTTAATATCAAAATATTTTTCCATAGGTACATCCTCTGATACAAAATTTTGCACATGGCAGGTCCAGTACCATAATCTGTGGCACATGGACAGGAGTTCATTATCATCTGTACTATTATAGTAACAAATGAGGAGAAATGCGCAAGGGAAGGGGAAATAAAAAAACCTGAAAAGCATGACTTTTCAGGTTTTTCATTTCTGGAGCCGGCAACAGGATTTGAACCTGCGACCTACGCATTACGAATGCGCCGCTCTACCAGCTGAGCTATACCGGCAGGAACATATATATATTACAGGAGAAGCAGGGGTTTGTCAATGAAACACAGGGTATCCCCGATTTCTCCTGAAATGAAAAAATCGCTCTAGAGAGCGAAAAAAATGGAGCGGGTGAAGGGAATCGAACCCTCGTAACCAGCTTGGAAGGCTGGCGCTCTACCATTGAGCTACACCCGCATATCTGGTCGGAGCAGCAGGATTTGAACCTGCGACCCCTTGGTCCCGAACCAAGTGCGCTACCAAACTGCGCTATGCCCCGACAACGTAAATAAGTATACCAGTAGTTTTTTGATATGTCAATGGATTTCAGAGATGTTTTTCAGATTTTTTGAAATTTTATTTCTTAAGTCTGTTTCAGAGAAGAGGAAAAGATGCAGGAGCATGGGAGAAGTGAAGACGGAAGGGGAGGAAATCCATCAGGCAGTCTGTCTTTCATTAAGAAGATAAATCATTTATAATAAAATGAAATGGTAATAGAGTTACCGGAGTAAGGAGACGAGTCATGGGATTTTTTGATAAGAAGCATGATAAGGAAAGCCCGATTGGAAATTTAAGGGCTCATATCGGTACATTCATGTACTTTGTAAAGGTTGGTAAATCCAAATTCAAGCATAAGGGAAATATTGGATACATTTTTGCAGACATGGATAATACCCAGTATCTGTTCCAGCAGGCTACATCTGGCAGCATGTATGATATGAAGCAGAAGCTGGACTATACCATCTGGGATGCCGCTGTTCATAAGTATACCGAAGATCTTCAGAAGCTGAAAGATGAACTTTTAAAGGCAGTAGATGAAGGAGAAGGCGGCCTTTTCGAAGAAGAGAAGAGAAAAGAAGAGGAAAAGAAAAAGGAAGAAGAAAAGAAAGAAGAGGCAGCAAAGGAAGAGACCGGTGACTGGAGAGCCAATATCAGGGGTCAGATGAAAGAAGCTGAAGAGAAGGCGAAGAGGGAAGCGGAAGATAAGGAAAAGGAACAGGAAGAAGAGAAGGCATCTGATGATGAGAAGATGACAGAAGCGGACTGCCGCGAACTGTGGCGCATCATCCAGGGACTGGAGCGGGAATACAAGGAAATGAACAGCATTGCTGATGAATGGTTTGCTGTTCACGGCAAGAAAAACGGATGCCTCGGTGCTCTTGCAGCCATGACGATTATTCCTCTTGGTGCTGTATATACCTTGTACCATCTGTTATAATAAATCTGGCACAAATATGGAGTAATTAAAGGGATAATTATCGATATAAATCAGGGGGCAATAGGATAATTTAATTCCCATAAATGTACCTTTTTACTTGTGCTTTCTCTGTTTTCTATGATATGATTACAGGAGAATCATAGTAGTTTAGGGAGGTGACATCATGTCCAAACACATCGTTACAATCAATCAGTCTTCTCTGCAGGACTCCATTAAGTTCGAAGGCTGCAGTGAATGTCAGACTTCCTGCCAGTCTGCCTGCAAGACAAGCTGCACCATTGGTAACCTGATCTGCACAACTCAGGAAGAAGCCCGTGAAGCAAAAAGAGCCTGATTCAATGGCCCGCCCCCGGCCTTAAAGGCCGGGGGTTTTTCTATTTCCCGAAGATAGAAATATTGAAATAAGAAACAGCAAAAGCTGCAATGAAAAGGAGATTATTCATGGATTATAATGTAAAGCCCATGATTCATCGTTTCCGTCAGAACGGTATGAATATTGTCATGGATGTAAACAGCGGCATTGTTCATGTAGTAGATGACGTGACATATAAAGTATTGGCATATTACAATGGCAAGAACAGAGATATGGTTCTTGCTAATTTATCCAGCGATTATGATGCGCAGGAACTGAATGAAGTCATGGATGATCTCGATGACCTCATTAAGAAAGAAGTTCTTTACGCACCTATGGATCCCAATTACAGGATGGCCATTGAAGATCGCCCGATCGTCAAGGCTCTGTGCCTCAACATTGCTCATGATTGCAACCTTCGCTGTCAGTACTGCTTTGCCGGACAGGGTGGCTATGGCCAGTGGCGTATGCTCATGCCTTTCGATGTAGCAAGAAGAGGGGTAGATTTCCTCATTGCCCACAGTGGTCCGAGAGAACACTGTGAACTGGATTTCTTCGGCGGCGAACCGCTGATGAACTGGCATGTGGTACAGCAGACTGTCGACTATGTCCATAAGCAGGAAAAGAAACATCATAAGAAAATCAAGATGTCCCTGACCACCAATGGGCTCCTTCTTGATAAGGAAAAAGTAAAATATCTGACCGATAATCATATCGCGCTCATTCTTTCCCTGGACGGCAGAAAGGAAATGCACGACAGAATGCGTCCTGATGTGAACCAGGAAGGAACTTATGACCGGATTGTTAAGAATCTGCAGTACTGCATCGAACATAGAAACGGGGAAGAATACTATGTACGAGGCACATTTACCAGATACAACATGGATTTCACAAAAGACGTGGAAGACATGCTGGATCACGGATTCCCTGCTGTTTCTATGGAACCGGTAGTTGGTGAAGATACTGCCGATTACTCCATTAAGAAAGAAGACCTTCCAAGAGTGAAGGAAGAATATGACCGCCTGGCAAATCTCTTCATCCAGAGAGAAGAAGAAGGCCGTCCGTTCTTCTTCTTCCATTTCAATATGGATCTCTGGAAAGGCCCGTGTCTTCCGAAACGTCTCCGCGGCTGCGGCGCAGGCCACGAATATCTGGCTGTCGTACCGAATGGGGATATCTATCCCTGCCATCAGTTTGTAGGACGGGAAGGCTATGTCATCGGCAACGTCTATGAAGGGCTGAAGAATATGAAGATGATGCATGATTTCCGTACCAATCATGTATTCACAAAACCGGAATGTGTAGACTGCTGGGCTAAGTTCTTCTGCTCCGGCGGATGCCATGCCAATAATGAAGCTTTTGCCGGCGATATCCATAAGCCTTATGATATTACCTGTGAAATCCAGAAGAAGCGCGTAGAATGCGCTATGATGATTCAGGCATACAACCAGCTGAAAAAGCCGAAAGTCATGGCACAGCCTGGTTCTTATGAAGCCAAAAGAGAGGCAGCTCTCAATAAATAAATAATTTCAGGAAAGCTGTGATGAAATGGTCTGCCATTTTGTCACAGCTTTTTTCTTTCCTGAAAGGGAAAAATCTCCGCAGAGAAGAATGAAAGATTCATGGCAGAAGGACTTCGGGGATTATCACAGAAAAGCCAATAGAAATGATGGGATTTCTCTTATGAAATAAGGCTTTTTGTTTGCACAGACGGTGCTTTTAATCTATAATAATTATTAAGTGCAGACAAAATTAGAAGCATGATTGTCAACTGGCGTGAGAGTTGGTTTTGGGAAAGAAAATCATCTCCGGCCATCCTATAAAAAGAATTTCTGCAGGGAGAAGATCTGATATTTCCTGTAATTTTATCGGAGGAGGTTCTCTTATGAAATTAAAACGTTTTGCCGTATGTACTCTGGCAGCCGCAATGATTGGCAGCGGGGTATTCATGAATGTCAGTGCGTTCAGTCTGGGAAGCATTCTTGGCGGTGTAGCCAAAGTAGGGGGCATCGGTTTCCTCGTTTCCAAATATGGGGAATCCATTAACAGTGCCATCAATTCTGTGATGATGAAAGAAGGAGCAGGCACGAATTATGCCACCAAAGTTGTTCCTATCGTAAGTATTGGAAACAGCGGATATATCGGAGCCGCTCAGGTCATCGGGGATGCAGACCAGGTAGAAAAAGTCAAGGCGGTAGGTCAGCTGGAAGTCAGCTGGAATGATAAACTGTTCCGTATCAAAGGGCTGATTCCGATGGACAGTGTCAATCCTGCGTCCTTCAGCCGTGTGCAGGGCGTTGGCGTATCTGCAGTCATTGATGTGAGAGTGTAATGGGGGATGAAATAGATGAAAAAAGCTTTACTGGCAGCGGGGATTTCACTTTTACTGACCGTTCCGGCATTTGCCAACGAACCGGTTACTCTTTCTGACCGGATCGACCGGCTGGATGAAGTGATTTACGGAAGTGTACAGGAAGGATCTCTGCTGGATCGGGTAGACCATGCAGATAATCTGATTTATGGCAATGGCTATACTTCTGCCAATGGACTGGATAACCGGATTAATAATCTGTACAGCGATGTAGTAAAGAGTGATGACAGCACATCCCTATCCATTGCAACCAGAGCGAATGCCATGGAATATTATCTCACCGATGAGATCAAGACAGATCCGCTGCAGACCAGAATCGGAAATCTGGAAACTGCAGTATACGGGACTGCCAAAAAAGGTGCTCTTGACCAGAGAATGGCCAATCTTGAAAAGTCTGTATACGGAGATCAGCATTATGAAATGAAGGAAGTAGAACTTCCAAAAGATACAGTATTCAAGATTTCCCTCAATGAAGATATCAGTAGCAAGACGAACCAGATCGGGGATCCAGTGACATTCACAGTGGAAGAAGATGTGAGTGTGGGAGATGTGCTCGTTCTTCCAAAAGGCTCCCAGGGAAGCGGCGTCGTGACCAAGGTCAGCCGTCCGAAGAGCTTTGGCAGAAGCGGTGCACTGGACGTATCTTTTGATCAGGTATTCTCCGTAGATGATCAGGTCATTCCGACTGTTCTTGGACCGGAAGCCAAAGAAAAACTGAAAATGGAAGCAGCTGCTGTGGGTGCATCTGCCGTAGGCGCTCTGGCACTGGGACCAATCGGCCTGGTTGGCGGCTTCTTCGTTAAGGGTAAAGATGTAAGCCTTCCTGCCGGAAGCACTCTCTATATAGAGACTCAGGAAACCGTAGTGACCAAAGGTCTCCAGCTCATGAGCGGTGCACCGGCCGGTACGGTCCGTAAACATATCGCAAGAAATACCTCTTCTGCAACAAAAGAGGCAGCAGCAGACAATGAAATGACAGAAGCAGATATTACAGATGCATCTGTCACCAGTGATGCAGCAGCAAAGGCAGAAGAAGTAAAGAAAAATACCGGTGAAAGCGTTTCTGCCAAAGCAGATGAAGTTTCCGCAAAAGCAGAAGAAACTGCTGCAAAGGCAGAAAAAGCTTCTGATGAAATGAGCGATAAAGCAAAAGCTGAACTGGAATCAGTAAGAGAAAAGGATACAACAGGCAGTTCTTCTGAAGAAGCGCCTTCTGTAGTGATTGTGAGAAATAACTAAATGACGAAAAAATACCTTACCCTTTTGACGCCCCTTGTGATGGCCGCTCTTGTAGCGGGACCAGTCAGGGCAGCAGAACCGGATGCACATATGTATGATCCGGTACAATTGAACAGAGAAGAGGACGAGAGTACCTTTTTAGTTGCTGATGCCAAAGGGGTAGTCCGTCCAGCCAGTGAATTGGAGAAGGATGCAGCAAAAGCAGATTCTTCCAGCACTGTCAAAAAAGATAAAAAGGATAAGACTGGTGCTGACAGCGGAATTTCACCAGAAAACCCGATGTATATCACAGCTGACCGCCTGCGGTACAGTGATGCTACCGGCGATGTGGATGCTATGGGGAAGGTAGAAATCAAACATATGCTGGATACCTACCAGACGGAATACGTATATGGCAATTCCATTGCCCAGAAATACGTCATCCCGGGAGAAGTCATCTGGACCAATCCTACCACCCGCATGAAAGCAGACCGGGCGGAATATGATGGTACGTCTTCCATAGGACAGTTTGAAAATGTGAATGGATGGGAACAGGGAACCTACTATTTCCAGGGAGCCCATGGAGAATACGACAGAAATGCCAATAAGCTCTTAGTGGATAAAGGGTACTTTACTACGAAACATGCAGTGGCAAAGGTGCCTGATTATCGTATCGAAGCCGATTCTGTCGAGATATATCCGGGAGATCACTATACAGCCTACAATGTGAAGCTGAAGGTAAAAAATACTACCCTTATCACCCTCTCTCGTTATACCGGTTCTTTGAAATCTGATGATGGAGCGGTGCATCTCTGGTCCCTCATTCCCCGTCCTACCTTTGACAGCGACAATGGCACAGGACTTAAGAATGAAGTGGTAGTACCTATCAACCGGAATCCGGATTTTACTTTCTATCTGAAAAACAGCTGGTATACGAAGTCAGGATATAAGCCGGATGTGGGTCTGAGATACCGTACACCCTACGGTTCGGCTGTCTTCCATTATGCGGAAGAAGAAAGTACCACCAATGACGATGGCGGTATCTGGGTTAAGAAAAAGCCGTCCTTTGAATTCAATACCCGTAATTTCTATCTCTTCAATTCCCGTTTCTATGTAGGCGGCAGCGGAGAAATCGGCTACTGGTCTGAAGACAGGAACGGAAAAAAGGTGGAAGGAAATTATAAGGGATTTGACGTATACATTTCAGGAAATCCATGGCATATAGGAAAATTCATGAATTTCAGCTGGAAGGCAGGATTTGCCAGAGACTACTATGGATATAATGATTCCATCCGTACGAACCGGTACTACTCTTTAGGCCTTTCCGGCGGATATGGCCCGATTTCCAGCTGGGTATACTATACAGACCGGGATCTGAAGGGTCGTACACCTTACTACTACGACAGCTACAGCAGTGATAAACCGCTGGACGTCGGATTCCGCTGGCAGCTGACCCGTATGGATGCCGTCAGCCTGGCCTGGTCCATCGATACAAAGAATGGACTGCTGAATCACCGCTACTGGACTTACTACAGAGACATGCATTCCTTCTATGCATGGATCCGGTACGATGATATTGAAAAAGAAACAAAGTTCATGATTATGCCGAAAGACTTTAAATTCTAATTTCCAGTGATTTCTTCTTGAGGGGTGATCTTCCTATGCCGGAAAAACGCAAATGGATGATTCCCGTCTGTGCTCTGGCGCTTATCCTTCTCATTTTCTGGGGAGTTTATGGAAAAGGCACTGCAAGGAATCTTCTTTCGGAAGAAAAACCGGAGGAAACAGCAGTGGTCACTGAAGAGATTTCTGCTGATGAAGGGCCTGTGATGAAATACGATGCAGGCACTCACCGGCGGGCCTTTCCTATGCGGGATCCATTCCACATGGATGGGATTATAGCGGCCAGGAAGACAGGAGAAGCAGTCAAGGGAAATAGAACATCACTTCCTTCATCTTCAGCATCTGGTGCAAGATCAGAGAAGCCATCTGTTTCTCATGATCCTTTACTGAAAGGAATCATGTCCTACAAGGGAGACAGAAGGGCGGTGCTGGAACTGGACGGGAGTACCAAGGTTGTGAAACAGGGCGAAAGGATTGGAATATGGGCAGTTTCCAGTATTCAGGAAAAGACAGTCACACTTTCATCCGAACGGGGAATCCTCTCCCTTGGAAATCCTTAATGCATCGGGCAGGGAGTCTCGTTTGCCTTGCCCTTTTTGCTTGTCTTTTTCCGGTAGGGATAGAGGCAGAAGATGACTTTACGATCCACTCTTCTGTCCATGAAACAGTAGAAAAAGAACTTCAGCGGGGGATCAGACCGACAGAGAAATACGGTTCCCGTCAGAAGAAAGAACCGGTGAAAAGAGAAACAGTCACCCTCCATGTGACTGATGCACCGGTCAAAGAAGTACTTCTTGGTCTGGCGGATATGACCGAACAGAACCTCGTATTCTCTGGAGATCTCAAGGAGACAGTGACCGCAGATCTTACGGATATCACGCCACAGGAGGCGATGAGAGCCGTGCTGGCATCCTGTGGCCTTGCTGCGAAAAAAGAAGGAAAAACGCTCATTATCTTCAATAATCAGATAGAGAAGAAAGCCGGTATCAGCACCACCGCTTTCCGCCTTTCCTATGCAGAAGCAAAAGATGTGGCCGAAGGATTAAAAGCGGTGACTGACAGCGGCAGAGTCACCTACAGCAGTACTTCCAATACTGTTCTGGTGAGCGGGAAACCAAGCGAACTCATGCAGGCTGCCGGCCTCATCCGTGCCATGGACATCCCGGAAAAACAGGTAAAAGTAGAAGCGGAAGTAGTGGCGGTCAATAAATCCTATGCCAAGGATCTGGGGATTGACTGGGATTTCAAAGGACTGACAGGAAGCGCAGACTATGAAAGGGATAACTGGAGTGAACAGCGCTATGTCACCGATGATGAAGGAAATATCCGGTACGATGATGATGGAAATCCCCGTATCCGGAATATTGAAAGGAACGGATGGAACGTGAAAGTTCCTGAAGAGTATGCAGGGATTTCCTATGGCCGCTCCATTGCGGGCCATCCCTATACATTCTTCTTCAAAGCCAGACTGAATGCCCTTATCAGTGAAGGGAAGGCAAAGGTACTGGCAAGGCCAAATGTGGTGACCATGAATGGCCGGAAGGCAGAAATCCTCATCGGAAGCCGCATTCCAGTCATTGTAGAACATCTGGAAAACGGAGTTAAAACCACGTCCACCGAATATAAGGATGCAGGTATCAAACTGTCCTACACGCCGATTATCAGCGAAAAAGATGAAATTACAGCAGACGTGGAAGCAGAAGTAGCCACGCCCTATCTGGTACCGGAAATGAAAGCCTATCGCATCATCACAAGGTCGGCCAATACCATGGTCCGCCTGCAGTCTGGAGATGTGATGACCATCGGCGGACTCATCGACAGGGAACAGTCCAAGACCGTAAGGAAAGTGCCAATTCTGGGAGACATTCCCATCCTTGGAAAATTATTCCAGAGCCATAGCACTTCTACAGAAGAATCAGAAATAGTAATTATCATTAAAGCGGACATCATATGACCGCATTAGAATAGAACGTACAGGAAAGAAAATGGCAGTTTTAAGAATTAACGGACTGTCTAAAGCCTTCGGGATAAAGACAGTATTTGAAAATGTATCCTTTGATGTACGGAGCGGGGAACGCATCGGTCTCGTTGGTGCCAACGGGGCAGGGAAGACCACTCTCTTAAAGTGCATCATGGGAAAAGAAGAATATGATAAAGGATCAGTGAAAGCCAGCGACGGCGCAGTCATCGGTTACCTCCGCCAGGATTTCAACTACACCAGTCATACCATCAGGGAAGAAATGGAAGAAGCCTGGAAAGATGTGCTCTATTACAAAGATAAAATCGCCAGGCTTGCCAGGGAGCTGGAACAGAATAAAATGGATGAAAAACTGATCCTTGACTATGGCAAGGCAGAAGAACGGTTCGAATTCCTTGGAGGATATGATTACGAATCCACCACAAAGAAAATTCTGACAGGCCTTGGATTTAAGGATGAGGACTGGGACAGGGATATCCATTCCTTTTCCGGCGGTCAGAAAGTAAGAATCAATCTGGCGGCTGCCTTTGTCCGTCATCCCGATTTCCTTCTTCTTGATGAACCGACAAACCATCTGGATATGAACATGCTGGAATGGCTGGAAGATTATCTCCGCTCCTATAAAGGCGGCCTCCTCATGATTTCCCATGACCGTTATTTCCTCGATGCATCAGCTACCGGTATCATTGATCTGGAAAATCATCATATCAGAAGTTTCCGTGGCGGATACAGCCGGTATCTGGAAACAAAAACCAATCAGGACAAAGCCTATCAGAAAGCTTATGACAAGCAGCAGGAACATATTAAAGAAACAGAAGAATACATCCGCCGCTATAAGGCAGGCATCAAGGCGAAACAGGCTAGAGGCCGCCAGTCACAGCTGAACCGGCTGGTCCGGCTTGAAAAACCGGTCCATCAGGCCACCCTCCGCTTCCACTTCGACCCGCCGCAGGAATGTGCGGAAAAAGTACTGGATGTACTCCATGTAGATGGACGTTATGGAAATCATGTTATTTTTAAAAATCTCACCATGCACATCAAAAAAGGAGAGGTTGTCGGGCTCATCGGACCAAACGGCGCAGGGAAGACTACCCTTCTGAAAATGATTACCGGCGATAAAATGGCAGAAAATGGAATCGTTCAGATGGGGAATAATGTAAAGATGGGCTATTATTCTCAGGAACAGGAAAGACTTCATCCAGCTCTCACCGTGCTCGATGAAATCCGGGATACATTCAATTATGGGGAAAAAGAAGCGAGAAATCTGCTGGGCATGTTCCTCTTCAGAGGGGATGACGTGTTCAAAACAGTGGGAATGCTTTCCGGCGGTGAAAAAGCAAGACTTTCCCTGCTCTGCCTTTTCCTTGAAAAACCGAATTTCCTCATCCTGGACGAACCGACGAACCATCTGGACATTCCGACCAGAGAAATCATGGAAGAAGCCATTCAGGCCTTCGGAGGTACCTGCCTCATCGTTTCCCATGACCGTTACTTCCTGGATAAGGTAGCTACCCGCATCCTTGAAATCGATGAAGGAAAGCTCACCGAATACCTGGGTAATTACAGTTACTACAAAGAGAAGAAGAAAGATCTGGAAGAATTCGAAAAGGACAGAAACGGAGTGGTCAAGGAAGAAGTACAGGAAAAGGAACCATCCTTTACCAAAGACCATCAGGAGAAGACAGAAGTCTCTGCTGCTGATATTTCCCGCCTCGGCCATGTGGAAATGGAAATAGGGAGACTGGAAGCTACCCTTAAGATGTATGCTGTCCAGATGACCATGGATTCTGAAGATTATGAATCTTTATCCAGAGAATATGAAGAAACAAAAGCAAAACTGGATAAACTCTATGAAAAATGGGATGAACTGGCGGCGAAGACTGAATCATAAGAATCTGAAGAAGCAGCAGTGAGAAAGCGGTTCTCATATGAACCGGAATCATTTACCAGCATATTAAAAGTCGGAGCAGAAAGACTATTCTGCTCCGGCTTTCCCTTTGATGAAATAGAAAAAGAACCGGGAAAAATGATTTCATTTTCTCCCGGTTCTTCTCATTATCCCAATATGTTCAGTATCGCCAGTATGATAGTGCCGGGAACACCAAACAGGGCAACCACGATGCCGTGCATGGTGGTCAGAGTCATATGGGTGATGCCCACCGTATTAAGCAGCCAGAAAAGAAGACCGCCCAGAATAATATTTCCTATAATCTTCTTTACAAATCTTGCAAAGAGAAAGACAGCGATCAGTATCACAAGAATACTGGTGATACTGTATCCTCCCAATGCACCTAATGATTCCAGCAATTTAGATTTCCTTTCTGTTCAATACAGCTCCTGCCAGGGTCATGCCGTCGGAGAATCCGATGGCGCCGCCGGCTGGAATGCCTCTGCCGATACGGGTGACTTTTATGCCTGCCGGTTTGATGAGGCGGGATAAGTAGTAAGCAGTGGCCTCGCCGTCTGTATCCGGGTCGGTGGCGATGATCACTTCTTTCACCTCATCGCTTTCCAGCCTTTTCAGAAGTTCTTTCATCTTCAACTGGTCGGGGCCGATGCCGTCCAATGGAGAGAGGGCACCGTGAAGTACATGGTAAAGGCCATGATATTCCTGGCTTTGCTCGATAGCTGACACATCCTGTGGCTGTTCTACGACGCAGATGACAGAGCGGTCTCTTCTTTCGTCGCTGCAGATCTCGCAAGGGTCTGATGTAGCAAGGTTGCAGCAGGTAGAACAGTAGCAGACTTTGCTCCTTGCATTCTTTATGGTGTCAAGGAATACGCTGACCTCCTTTTCAGGCCTTTCCAGCATGAAATAGGCAAGCCGTCTGGCACTCTTGATACCGATGCCTGGAAGCTTTCTGAATTGTTCAGCTACTTCTTCCAGCTCTCTGTTCATTAGAACAGGCCGCCTGGCAGACCCAGTCCGCCGGTCACCTGGCTCATGCTCTTCTGAACCATTTCATCAGCCTTCTTGCCTGCTTCATTGACAGCAGTGGTGATGAGGTCTTCCAGCATTTCCGGATCTTCCGGGTCAATGGCATCTTTGGAGATCTTCAGTTCAACGATCTGCTTTTCACCATTCATAACGAGGAAAACAGCGCCGCCGCCAACAGAAACGTCGACAGTCTGTTTCTTTAATTCTTCCTGTTTCTTCTGCAGATCTTCCTGCATCTTACGAGCTTTCTTCAGCATGTTCTGCATCTGTGCTTTATTTCCGAACATAGTATTTCCTCCTTAATTTGTGAATCTCATCATGATGGATGAGTATTCATTCATGAATCAGTCTTTTCATATATATCACAGTCAGCCATGATTTTCAAGGCTTCATTTAGCGCCGGGTCATTGTGATCCCTTTCAGGAATGCCATCCTTTGAAACGAGGCGGTAATCTGTCTTTGCCCTATCCCTGGATTCAGGAGAGGGGGCGGGGGAATTTCCTGCAAGGGTTCCGTTTTCCTTAGCTGCCTGAATCATGGCGACAGCTTCCGCTTCTTCCGGACCGCCTGCTTTTACCGTGTGGATTTCTACGGGGTATCCGACGACCTTGGTGAATGCTTCGGCTGCTACTTTCTGATAGGATTTATTATTTCCAGCCAGTACAAGGAACTGCTCCGGTGCAGAAACCACCGCTCTGGTGGTGCTGCAGTATACCATGACGCACTTCTTGAAGCAGGTGAATACGTCGATACGGTGAATGGAGCGGAAATAATTCAGTACTTTCTGCCATATGTCATTATAGGACGCAGGATCTATAAGCTTTGCACCGCCAGCAGGGGCAGACTGCATAGATGGTGCCGGTTCGTTCGGCATCGGGGATGGGGCCCTTGAGGGAAGTGGACCGGGGGTTTTTTCAGGGACAGGTTTTTCTCTGGGAGCCATCGGCTGAGGCGCGGGGACAGTCGGCTTCTCCTTTGGCGAAGAAACCGGCGGCACAGGCACAGGGATTGGTACCTCAGGCGCTGGCAGGGGAGCCGGCGTTGGCATGGGAGATAGTTTCGGGACAGATGGGGCAGCAGGCATCACAGGAGCTGTAAAAGTGTTTCCTCTATCTGCAGAAGCAGGTATGCCTTTTTTCAGTCTGTCGATTTCCAATTCAAGTGCATTCACTCTTTCTGTCAGTGCGTCCAGAGATTTTGCATTTCTGGCACGGCAGAGGTGAAGGATTCCCATTTCTGCCGAGAGTCTTGGGAAAGAACTTCTTTTGATTTCACTTAAGGATGTGTGAAGATAATCAAAGAGGGTATCCATATAGGCACTGGATAGACGGGAGGCATCTGAACGGAGTACTTCCAGTTTGTCTCCATACTGAATGAGCTCCGGCGCATCTGGTGTCACCTTGCAGATCATGAGATTCCTGAAATGTTCCAGAAGATCATGAAGCACGGCCGCCGGCTCTATGCCGTTCTGAAGGATGGCATAGAAAAGGGAAAGGGCATCTGCACTTTTTCCATTGAATATATGGTGGGAAAGGTCGATGATTTGATCTTTTCCGGTCAGCCCCAGCAGGGAGTAGACTGTCTTTGCATCCAGAGTCTCTGCAGCAGATACACTGGAACACTGGTCCAGAAGGGAGAGGGCATCACGAAGGCCGCCGTCAGCTCGGACAGCAATGAGATTTGCCGCATCTTCTGTAAGGGAAAGATGACTTTCCTTGGCAATATGAAGAAGATGATTCTTTATATCTTCCACAGAAATCCGATGGAATTCATATCGCTGGCAGCGGGAAAGAATGGTGAGCGGGATTTTTTCCGGCTCTGTGGTTGCCAGAATGAAAAGCACATGGGATGGCGGTTCTTCCAATGTTTTCAGAAGGGCATTGAATGCTTCTTTGGTGAGCATGTGAACTTCGTCGATAATATATACTTTCTTCTTCACTGCGGCCGGAAGAGTACGGACGGAATCCCGGAGTGCCCGGATTTCCTCAATCCCCCTGTTCGATGCGGCGTCGATTTCATACACATCAAGACTGGAACCCTTATTGATTTCCTCGCAGCTCCTGCAGTGATTGCAGGGATTGACACCATCCGGGGAAAGGCAGTTCACTGATTTGGCCAGAATTTTTGCCATACTTGTCTTGCCTGTTCCACGGGGGCCGGAAAAGAGATAGGCATGGGCCAGTCTGTCCTGTTCAATTGCCCGCATGATAGGAATGGAGATGTGTTTCTGACCGACCACATCGGTAAAAGTGCCAGGTCTCCATTTTCTATATAATGCCAGATAAGCCATAGAGTCATAGCCTCCAGAGAAAATAAAATGTAAAAATAATCATTATTTATATTATACAATACATATAGAGAGAAAAGGGCATAAAAAAACTGCAGTCCTCATTTATGACAGCCTCCAGAATACACCGCGTCACATGAAAAGAGCCACTTACGGATGCTTCCTCTCGGACCTGACCGGATTCATGGGATTTCATTGCGCGGGACCCAGAGACTGCCATAAATCAGTACTGCAGAGCCATGTACTATATTATACATGATTTATGAAGAAATGCAATACAGGATTTGTGAATCGTAAAAACAATAAAGATTCTTTTTATTATATTTTCCTATATATAGGGAGAGAATGGGGGAAGGGTATCGGAAATCCTTTTTCTGCACTCAGAAAAATCATTAATGTATTAAAAGATTTTGTTTGCTATTGTAACCATATGTATGTATAATAATACAAAAACATTTGACAGATAGAAACTGTCGCAGAGAGAGGATGATTTTTATGTCACAAACGATTTGGTCACTGGTACCGCCAATCATTACTATCATACTGGCACTGGCAACCAAAGAAGTGTATATGTCTCTGGCTATCGGTATCTTCATAGGTGCTTTCATGTTTGCCGGATTCAGTGTACTGGGAGCTATTGATACCATGTTCCACATCATGTCCGATAAGGTGGGAGGGAATGTTTACATTCTCGTATTCCTTGTCCTTCTGGGCATCATGGTAGCAGCTATTCAGAAATCCGGCGCTTCGCAGGCTTATGGGGATTATGCAGCCCGGACCATTAAGGGAAAACGGAGTTCCCTTTTTGTTACCATGCTTTTAGGAATGGTTATCTTCATCGATGACTATTTCAACTGTCTCACTGTAGGAACGGTTATGCGTCCTGTAACTGACCGGTTCAAAGTAACCCGTGCAAAACTGGCATATATCATCGATGCTACTGCTGCACCGATTTGTATCATTGCTCCGGTTTCCAGCTGGGCAGCCGCTGTTACATCTTCTCTGCCGGAAGACAGCACCATTGATGGATTTGCTCTTTTCCTGCAGACCATTCCTCTCAATTTATATGCATGGCTGACACTGATTTTCATGTTCATCATCATCTGGTCCAACAAGGATTTCTCCAGAATGGCGAAATTCGAAGAACAGAGCGGTGGTACATTGGTCATTCCTGCAGAATATGCAGATGATGAAAACAGTGTACCGGAAGGAAACGGCAAGATCATTGACCTCATTCTTCCTCTTCTTGTCCTCATTGGCGGATGTATCTTCGGTATGCTTTACACCGGCGGCATCCTGGAAGGAAAGAGCATTGCCCAGTCCTTTGCTGACTGCGAATCTGCAAGAGGTCTTGTCATCGGTTCCTTCATTGCTCTTGTATTTACCTTTGTCCTTTACATTCCAAGAAAAGTATTAAGCTTTACAGGTTTCTGCAGCTGCTTTGTAGAAGGCTTTAAACAGATGAGCTCTGCTATCCTTATCCTGACCCTTGCATGGACTCTGTCCGGCATCGTTGGTAAGGATTATCTGAACATCGGCGGTTATGTAGGCAGCGTAGTAGCAGATAATGCAACCATTGCCATCCTGCTTCCGGCACTTTTCTTCCTGGTAGCTATCGGCCTTGCTTTCGCAACCGGTACTTCCTGGGGAACCTTCGGTATCCTCATCCCGATCGTACTGGCTATCGTTTCTAATGATACCGAACTTATGGTTATGACAGTGGCTGCTGTCCTTGCAGGCTCTGTTGGCGGTGACCATGTATCTCCGATTTCCGATACCACCATTCTGGCATCTGCCGGTGCCCAGTGTCATCATATTGATCACGTATCTACCCAGATTCCCTATGTCCTTGTAGTAGCCACAAGCTGCGTGGTAGGATATCTCGTGGATGGAATTACAAGAAATGGTCTTCTGGGAGGTGTGGCATCCCTTGCGTGCATGCTTCTCATCCTCGGCTATTTCCTGAAATTCAGAAGTGCGAAATAAGAGAAATCAATAAAAAAAGCTGTAACAGAATGAAGTCATTTTGTTACAGCTTTTTTCATGCAGATGGTCCTGGTGATTTATTCCTTAGTAAGAGCATTCTTCAATTTATAAATCAGAGCGATGACAGTGAGGATGCCGACAAAAGCCACAATGGTCATAGCCCAGGCGACACCAATCTGCATGTAGCCATTGAAGGAAAAATCCCAGGAGAAGTACATCACCGTCAGTATGGCAGTGGCGATGCATCCTATGGCAATGATCTGCGTCTTTTCCCGATAGGTGAAAAGGAAGAGGATACCTGCCAGATAACCGGCAATCCCTGCGGCAGAAAGCAGTGCATCGTGGTAAAGAACAAGAGAAACAATGGATAGAATGAAAGCGTATTTCATAAAAGCTCCTTATTGTACAATTTTCTGGAAATACGGGTCGTCATGGAGCCACATAAAATGGTCCTGAGTCCTTGCTTCCGGCTTTACATTATCCGGGTCAAGAGCGACGGCCTTTTTCAAAAATTTCAGCGCATTCTCTTTATCCCGCTTATCTGCATAGTTAGTGGCAATACCATAATAGGACCAGGTATTCTGGGGATCAGAAGCCAGTACTTTCTGGAAATAATAAATGGATTCATCATAGTGCTTTCCCAGTTTCTGCGCCATGGCCATATCGAAGAAAGCCTGCACATAGTCCGGATTGATATCCAGAGATTTCTGAATGGTAGAAATCCCTTCCTCCGGCGAAACATCAAAAGCCTGAATGATCCCCTTCAGCGAAAGGGCTTTATAATTTCCGCCATCGGATTGGATGGCAAGATTTGCATTTTCAAGAGCGGTCAGATGATCCCCTCTGCCATAGGCAGTGACTGCTTTCCTGTATAAATCTTCCGACTCTTTTGAAATGGAAGGCACCTTTGCGGTGCTTACCTCACTCTTTGCCGGTGCAGGCTTGGAAGGAGCCTCACTGCCACAGCCAGAAGAAATCAGAGCCAGAGAAATCATAAGCGCAGTGCATATGTATTTCATAGAATCTCCTTTTATCATTGCGAAGCGTAAGCGGAATCGTTAATATGTATATAGATCCATATTAGAAAATATACTCTTATTATAGCAGAAGGAGGAACCTTATGAACCGTTTGGCATTTATTACTGGAGCAACCAGTGGAATCGGGCTGGCATCTGCAAAGGCGCTGGCAGACAAGGGTTATGACCTGGCCATTGCCGCAAGAAACAAAGAAAAACTGGAAGCCGTAAAAAAGGAAATCGAAGAAGAAAAGAAGGTCAAAGTCACCTGCTTTACTCTGGATGTAAGAAATAGTGCAGAAATCCATCACGTAGTGGACACATGCCTGAAAGAACTGGGAACTCCCTACATCCTCTTAAACGATGCTGGCCTTGCAAGAGGACTGGAACCTTATGGCGAAACAAATGAAGATGACATCATGCAGATGATTGATACAAACATCAAAGGTCTCTTCCTTATGACAAGAGCCTTCCTTCCTGCCATGCAGGCCAAGAACGAAGGCCATATTATAAACCTTGGATCCACCGCCGGCCTTTACGCCTATGCAGGAGCCGCCGTATACTGTGCCACCAAAGCGGCAGTCAAAACATTCAGCGATGGCATCCGTATCGACCTCATCGACAGCGACATCAAAGTCACCACCATCCAGCCGGGCATCGTAGAAACCCCATTCAGTGAAGTCCGTTTCCATGGAGACAAGAAGAGAGCAGATGCAGTCTACGAAGGCATCGACGCCCTTCAGGCAGAAGACATCGCCAACATCATCGCCTTCGCTGCTGACCAGCCAAAGAGAGTACAGATCAGCGACATCGTCATCATGGCCAACCAGCAGGCTACCGGCTTCATGGTAAGCAAGAAAAAGAAATAAAGAGCAGTGAGCCGTGCGCTCAGAGGTTTTGAAAAAGGGGGGAGTAAAATAATATCCCTCCTTATTTTCAGCTATGAGCAATGAGTACAGAGCAATGAGCAAAGGTATCGACTGCGCCGATAAGTATATAAGTCCCGACCCGGGGCTTGAGCCTGGGGATCAGCTTCACTGATGATTATATAGAATGCGGGTAGCACTGGAAGCACGATGATTCTATCGAATAAATAATGATTCTGATATCCATCAAAATCATGAGAATACAATGAAAAATTTTTCATTCAAAAGGGCTGTGAAAAAAATACATTGGCATTTTTTCACAGCCCTTTCATAATTTGTAAAAGAACAGCAGGATAGGGAAATGGGATATATGAATCAAGTGGAGGTTCCGCCATAAATTATTCTTTCTTCATGGTATCGCTATACATTACCTGCCACTTAGTTCCTGTATACGACAAGAAGGGATTGTGAAAATATGGGATTTCATTTTTCACGATCTCTTTTTTGCCATTCATTCTTTTTTATGCTACAATGATGAAAAGTCATCATTATTGGA
>OLSG01000997.1_pt1 | contig 31956 bp, 26 predicted proteins | sample 1673041 | NCBI WGS metagenome assembly OLSG01 (sample SAMEA3136749, study PRJEB25190) | human gut metagenome | reverse complement strand
TCACCGACCGTTTCCTGCCCGACAAGGCCATCGACCTCGTCGATGAGGCCTGCGCGATGATCCGCACGGAGATCGACTCGATGCCCGCAGAGCTCGACGATCTGCGCCGCAAGATCATGCAGCAGGAGATCGAAGAGATGGCCCTCAAGAAAGAGGACGACCAGCTCTCGCGCGACCGTCTCGAGGAGCTCAAGAAAGAGCTTGCCGATGAAAAGGAACAGTTCAACGCCATGAAGTCCCGCTGGGAGGCGGAAAAGAGCGGCGTGGACAGCGTGAAGCAGCTCAAGAGCCAGATCGAGCAGATGCACGGCGAGATCGAGCGCGCGCAGGCGAACCTCGAGTACGAAAAGGCCGCAAAGCTCAAATACTCTGACCTCCCCGCCCTCGAAAAGCAGCTCAAGGACGCCGAGGCCGCGGCCGAAAAGCACACGGGCGACAACTCCATGGTGCACGACACCGTAACCGAAAACGAGATCGCCGACATCGTCGGCAAGTGGACGGGCATCCCCGTCAGCCGTCTGATGGAGGGTGAGCGCGAAAAGCTGCTGCGCCTCGACGAGATCATTCACAAGCGCGTCGTCGGTCAGGACGAGGCCGTGCGTCTCGTGACCGAGGCCATCCAGCGCTCGCGTGCAGGCATCGCAGACCCGAACCGCCCGATCGGCAGCTTCCTCTTCCTCGGTCCCACGGGCGTCGGCAAGACGGAGCTTGCAAAGTCCCTCGCCGACTGTCTGTTCGACGATGAGCACAACCTCGTGCGCATCGACATGACCGAGTACATGGAGAAATTCTCCGTCTCGCGTCTCATCGGCGCCCCTCCGGGATACGTCGGCTATGACGAGGGCGGCCAGCTCACTGAGGCCGTGCGCCGCAAGCCGTACAGTGTGGTGCTGTTCGACGAGGTCGAAAAGGCGCACCCGGATGTGTTCAACATCCTGCTGCAAATTCTCGACGACGGCCGCATCACCGATTCGCAGGGCCGCACGGTGGACTTTAAGAACACGATCATCATCCTGACCTCGAACCTCGGCTCTTCCGAGCTGCTCGACGGCATCCAGCCGGACGGCAGCATTTCCGAGAGCGCCCGCGCCGCCGTCATGGGCGAGCTGCGCCGCGCGTTCCGTCCGGAATTCCTGAACCGTCTCGACGAGATCATCATGTTCAAGCCCCTCACGAAGGAGAACCTCAGCGGTATCATTGACATTCTGATGGAAGGTCTCAAGAAGCGCCTTGCCGACAAGACGCTGAGGCTCGAAGTCACGGATGCGGCCAAGAGCCTCATCATCGAGCGCGGCTTCGACCCGATCTACGGCGCGCGTCCGCTCAAGCGCTACCTCCAGAGCGCGGCAGAGACGCTGATCGCCAAGGAGATTTTGCGCGGCGACCTCGCCGCGGGCAGCACGCTTGTGCTCGACGCCGAAAACGGCGAGCTGAGCTGCCGCAAGAAGTAAATACGCGTGAAAAGCCGCCCATTCGGGCGGCTTTTTCCGTTTCGCTACCGATAGTAGCGGAATACTTGGTGGACTTTTGCGCCAAAAACTGCTACGATAGCGCCATCAAGGCAAAGGAGGCACGATCATGGACAACGAACTCGGCACGCGCATCCGCGCACTGCGCAAGGAACGTGGGCTGTCGCAGGAGGCGCTGGCGCAGGCACTCGAGGTCTCGCGGCAGGCCGTGACAAAGTGGGAAGACGGCTCGTCCCTGCCGAGCACGGCGAATCTCTTCGCGCTCTCGGGCTTTTTCGGTGTTCCGCTCGCAGAGTTGACCGGCACGCCAGATGGGAACGCTCCCGCAAGCATATCGGAGAAAACACGCGATAAGCGCACAAAGACCCTGCGCATTGGCGCATGGGTGCTGTTGGCTGTCAGCATACCGGTACTGCTTATATGCGCCGTACAGTATTTTACTGCCGGGCCGCCTATTCCGGAGGATGTTTCGATCGTCGGCGGCGTTGATATGGCGACAGACATCTACGTTATGGGCCGGTTCCCTTCACATCTGTTTTTAGCCGCACTGTCGCTCTTTGTCGTGGGGCTTGGTGTGCTGATAGGATTGAAAATCAAGAGGTGGAAAGGAAAAACACATGACGGGCAAGATTAAAGTTTTATTGCCGCTGCTGCTCATTTTTCTACTTGTCGGCTGCGGCAAAACGAACGATGGCCTGACCATCGAGGGCCACGACTGGACATACGCAAACGCCATCGACAGCGAGGGGCAGTCGCTCGACCTCTCCGTCCTCACCTGCGCCGCACAGGACGGCTCGCTGACGGTCACGGATTCAGACGGCAGCACGCAAAGCGGCACCTACACCCTCACCCAGCGCGATGCGAACGACGTCCTCTATGATCTTACGCTGGATAGCGAGACCGGTACCGCGCTTGTCGGCGTCACGGAATACACTGACGCCGCGGGCGGGCAAAGCAGCGAGTATACGCTGATCTTATCGCTGCCAGAGCGGACGGTTTATTTTCGTGCCGATATGGCACAATGAATCAAAGCCGCCCGAAAGGGCGGGGTTTTCCCTGCACCGTGCATGGGGCGAGTCAAAGGGGCCATTCTCTTTCGCAAAAGAGAATGGCCCCCTTTGCCGCACCCTGCGCCGCGCAGGGAATCCCATTGCTGCCTTCAGGCAGCAAGAATCTGTAAAACGTTATTGCTTTAATAGTCTTTTAATTTCTTTCTCTGCAAGCGCAGTGGCCCCCTCGAAATCCACGCAGGGATGATATGCGGATTCCAGCGCGTCGTGCGCTTTCTTGGCATCCGACAGCGCGCTCACTGCCTCGTCTAAGAGCGACGCCTCCACGCGGTGGGTGAAGCGCAGCTTCGCCTTCTGCGCGCGCGTAAGCTTCTCTTCCGCCATCGCGTCAAGACGCAGGCGGCGGTAGGGCTTCCCGTCGTACGGGTTGCGCGCGTTCGTTGTGATAAACGCCAGCCCTTTTTCCGGGATCAGCACATGCTGGAGCTCCTGCGGCCGGTCTGGATTCGGGCAGGCGATGATGTCGAAATGCTTCGCCTGTGCCGCCTGCACGACGGTCTCAAGCATTTCGTTTCCCAGCCCCGCACTGTCGATGATGGCATAGATGCGCGGGCAGAGGGCTTCGACGGTGTCGAACCGACAAATCTCGCCCCGATGCGTCACACCGCCTAAAAATACGCGGTCGACACGCCCGCTGCCGCCTCCCTCACCGCGCAGCTCGCGTGCGAGAATGCCGTTCGTGCGGCGGCGGAGCTTCGAAAAATCCATCTGCGCGTGCATTGCCACGCGGCGCTCGCTCTCCACCTCGCCCATCGCGCGCAGGATGCGATAGGCGCTGCGGTAGTGTGCGCGATATTCGTCGCTCAGCGCGACGATCTCCGCGCGGCGTGCCTTAGCCGCGTCCACATCGTAGAAGCGTGTCAGATCGACATAGCGCTCGCTCGCGACCGCATAGGTCGGCTCGAGCACATGCGGGCTGGTGCCATCGACAATGGCGGCGTTACGATCCAGAAAGATCGCAGCGTCGAGCGAATCGGGGTCACCCGAGCAGTTGATGTACACGATGCGCTCGCCCGCGCGCTCCATCGCCGCGCCCATGCGGCGCATGAAGGTCGACTTGCCGCAGCCCGGGCCACCTTTCAGAATCATCAGATCGTCGAGCCAACCGCCCAAAAGCTGGTCATAGAGCGAGAAAAAGCCCTCTTCGCTGTTTGCGCCGAGGAAAAAGTACACCGGTTTCATAAGATCCCTCCCAAAATTGGTGCTTTCTCCATAGCGTATGCATGCGTGGCTGTCCCCGCTTCCCGCCCTTCCCAAATTTTGTTTGTAAGGCAGCATCGTTCCGTCATTCAGGAATGAAAAAAGCTCCGTTTGGGATTCCCAAACAGAGCCTTTTTATGTACTTTCTTACGCCGTGAAGATCTTGTCCTCCGCTCTGCGCGTGTAGTCGCGTTCAAGCATCGCGCGGTGCGAGAGGAACGCGGGATCGTCGAAATACTTCGCACCCATCGGGCAGTTGCGCACGCAGGAGTGGCATTTGATGCACACGCCCACGACCTCGGTGACATCATCGGGATTGATCGAGCCCATCGGGCAGAGGGAGGCGCACACGCCGCAGTGGATACACTTGTCGAGGTCGGTCTTGGGCTTCGCCTTCAGAAACACCTTCGGTTCGCCATCGAGGCCCAGCGGGCGGTAATACGGCGTGTCGGCGTCACCGTCAACCGTGACGGGCGCGGGATACTCGGTCATCCGCACGATGCGGCCCACGACCGCCGAGCCGAGCTTTGCAAGCTCCGCCATATCGTCGGAATCGGGTCTGCCGTTGGCAAGCGCGTCGGTAAAGGCGTGGCGGCAGGCAAAGGCGCCCGCGCCGATGGTATGGAAGCCGTCCCCTTCGAGGCAGGCGCAGAGCTCGGCAAGGGAATTATCAAAACTGCGGTTGCCGAACGTCACGACCGGCACAGCCAGCGCGCCGTTTCCGTGAAAGCCGGACTTCACAAAGTCGAGCAGCTTATTTGGAAGCTTGCCCGCGTAGGTTGGCATACCGAATACGACAAGGTCGCCTGCGGCAAACTCATACGCTTCCTCGCGCGCGGCGGGCAGCGTGAAATCGCGCACCTCGAGCGGCACGTCGAAGCTGACGGCAAGGGCATTTGCAAGCGTGGTGGTCACCTTTCTGGTGTTGCCGGTGGCGCTGAAATAGACTGCGTAAACCTGAGAAACGTTCATGGGAATCGGCCTTCTTTCTTTATTGTTTGGGGCGCCGCCCGCCCTTACAGGGAAAAATCCTCGGAGGTATACTGATCGCGCAGCGTGGCGGGACGGGGCGGCACACGCTTGAGCGGATCGTAGCAGAAATGGCGGCAGTGGTCAGCAGAGTCGACCACGCCGCGGCGGGAGCAGATGACCTGCCCTTCGTTGATGACAGATCCGCTCTTGCAGTAGGCGCAGTGCTTTTCAATGTCCTTGCGGAACAGATGGAACATGGTCTCCCTCCCCTTTCTTTTACAGGCTGCGGACGACGAGCTTGCCGTCCTCCATCGACGCATGGATCTGCGTGACGGGGTGCTCGTAGGAGTCGATGATCTGCGCGGCCATGACGTCTTCGAGCTCTTTCTGAATGGTGCGGCGCAGATTGCGCGCGCCGTAGGTCGCGGAGTAGGACTTCTTGACGAGGTAGTCCTCAACATCCTCGTCCCACGTAAAGTGCAGGCCCTTGTCCTCAAGGCTCTTTTGCAGCTCATCGAGCATGATATGGGCGATGCCGGCGAAGTTCTTCTCGTCAAGGCGGTTGAAGCAGATGACCTCGTCCACACGGTTCAGGAATTCGGGGCGCAGGAACTCGCCGAGCGCCTTCATAGCGCGGTCGCGGTTCTGCTCGTTCACCGTGTGGCCGAAGCCGACAGTGCCCTCCTTGCGCTCGCTGCCCGCGTTGGACGTCATCACGATGACGGTGTTTTCAAAATTGACCTTGCGGCCGTGGGAGTCGGTGATCTCGCCGTCGTCGAGAATTTGCAGCAGGACGTTCATCACGTCGGGATGCGCCTTTTCGATCTCGTCGAAAAGGATGACGGCGTAGGGCTTGCGGCGAATCTTTTCGGTCAGCTGGCCGGCTTCATCATAGCCGACATAGCCCGGGGGCGAGCCGACGATGCGGGAGACCGAGTGCTTTTCCATAAACTCGGACATGTCGAGGCGGATCAGCGCGTCGGGCGAGTTGAAGAGGTCCTGCGCCAGCTGCTTGACAAGCTCGGTCTTGCCGACGCCCGTGGGGCCGACAAAGATGAAGCTCACCGGCTTGTGCTTGGGCGAGATGCCCACGCGGTTGCGGCGTATCGCCGCGGCGACGGCCTCGATGGCCTCATCTTGGCCGACGATGTGTTCCTTGAGGCGCTTGTCAAGCTCGCTCAGACGGCGGAACTCGTCTTCACGGATTCGCGAGGCGGGAATCTTCGTCCAGAGCTCGATCACGCGGGCGAGGTTGTCCATCGTGAGCTGCGGGTCACCCTGCGCGCAGAGCTCGTCGAGCTCGGTCTGCGCCTTGATGGTAAGGCTCTTGAGCTCGGCCAGACGCTCAAAGTCGGGTTCTTCTGCGCCCTGCAAAAGCTCGCGCTCCTTGTCGTAATCCTCGATCTCGCGGCGCAGCTCCATGCGGCGGTTGATGTTCTTGTCGTGCAGGTTCAGATCCGAGCATGCCTCGTCGATGAGGTCGATGGCCTTGTCGGGCAGGAAACGGTCGGTGATGTAGCGCTCGGATAGCAGCACTGCCTGACGCAGAATGCCCTCGGGAATTTTGACGCCGTGGAACTGCTCATAGTAGTGGGCGATGCCCTTCAAAATTTTGAGCGTGTCCTCCATGTTCGGCTCGTTGACCGTGACCGGCTGGAAGCGGCGCTCGAGCGCGGTGTCCTTTTCAATGTGCTTGCGATACTCGGTGAACGTCGTCGCGCCGATGACCTGAATTTCGCCTCGGGAGAGCGCAGGCTTCAAGATGTTGGCGGCGTTCATGCTGCCCTCGGCGTCGCCCGCGCCAACGATGTTGTGCACTTCGTCGATGACAAGGATGACGTTGCCCATCTTGCGGATCTCCTCGATGAGGCCCTTCATGCGGCTCTCAAACTGGCCGCGGAACTGCGTGCCCGCGACGAGCGCGGTCAGGTCAAGAAGATAGACCTCCTTGCTTCTCAGCTTGAACGGCACGTCGCCCGCGACGATGCGCTGGGCGAGGCCCTCGGCAATGGCCGTCTTGCCGACGCCCGGCTCACCGATCAGGCAGGGGTTGTTCTTCTGGCGGCGGTTCAAAATCTGGATGACGCGTTCGATCTCCTCCTCGCGGCCGACGACCGCGTCGAGCTTGCCGTCGCGTGCGCGCTGGGAGAGATTGATGCAGTAGGAGTCGAGGAATTTGTGCTTGCTCCCCTTTTCGACCTTCTTGTTGCTGCGCGGGCTCTGCGTCTGCTCAGCGTCGCCATTCGGCGCGTCGTTCGCGGCAGGATTCCCGCCGAAAAAGCGGCTCAGGAACGGGAACGTGGCGGTCTTGCCGTCCTCGTCCTCGTTATCGGCGTCCGGATCGTCGGCGTCGGTCAGACCTTCGAGGTTTTCCGCGCCGCCGAAAGCGCCCATCATTTCATTGGAGATATTGTCAAGGTCCTCATCCGTGATGCCCATGCGGCGCATCATCTCGTCCACCTGCGGCAGTCCGAGATTTTTCGCGCACTTGAGGCAAAGTCCTTCGTTGACGTTCTGCCCGTTTTCCTGACGGGTGATGAACACAACGGCGATATTCTTTTTACATCTGGAACAAAGTTGCGGCTGCATAGTATTTCCTCCTTGGGGTAAAGATCAGGGTAACAGCGCGGCGACAAGCCCGCGCGGAGTATGACTCATAAAAAACGATAACAGATACGTGCCCTCGTAGTCGGCAAAGGCCTTGACGCCGAGCTTCGGTGCGACATCGCAGACGAGAAACAGCAAAAGTGCGCCCTCGATCAGGCCCAGCGCGCCGCCGCCGATGGTGTTGAGCGCGTTCAGCACTGGCAAGTCTAACACCTTGTCAATGCCTCCCGTCACTAAGCGGAGAAGCAGCGTGAGCACCAAAAAACACAGCACGAACACGAGTGTCCTCACCACGCTGCCGAGCAGCGTCCTTACGGCGGCAAGCGCTGCGTCGCGCGCGGCATTTCGAAGCGACTGACGCACCGCGCCGTCGAAATCGAAGCGCAGCAGCTTTTTGAGAAGGCCTGTCACCGCGAGCGGCGAATCGTCCTGCCGAACGTTTTCCGCGTCCTGCGCGGCGTCGCCGTTTGGCGTTTCACCCGAGGCGTCGCTCTCCGCTGGGGTCTCCCCCTCGATCTGCGGGACATCCCCCTGCGGTGTCTGCGATTCGGTATCAAACCACTCCTCCACGCTCTTTTCAAGGCGCGGCATCAGCATGTCGGTCACGGGCTCGGTCAAAGCGTCGGTCAGAAGCGACGCGCCGATCAGCGCGAGCACGATCGCCGCCAGCGCCATAAAGCTGCGGAACAGCCCCCGCTTGGCGCCGAACACGACGCTTAAAATGAGCACGAGCGCGAAGACTGCATCAATCATAAGACCATTATTCACGTTTCCCGCGCTCCTTTCAAGTCATAAATTGTAACATTTTTAGCGTTTTACAGAAATTACGGAATATAAAGCCAGGCGGACGACGAGCCGATCAGCACCGCCGTACCATCCTCGCGCATGATGACAGAGCGCGCGTACTCCGTGGCGTCCAGCCGCGCGTATTCCTGCAGCTGCGGCGTGTAGAGCACCAGACTGTCGCTGTACAGCACGGCGATATACTTCCCCGCCGCGGACATGGACAGAACCTCCTGACTGCTGTCAAGGCTTGCCATCTCTGTACCGTCGGACGAGACAGTCACGAGCTTCATGGTGCTGCCCGAGCGGTAGCGGCTCAGCAGCAGCGCCGCATAGTTGTCGCCGCCCATGCTCGAACCGCGCAGATACGGGTATTCGTAGCGATAGCTGCCGGAAAGCGTACCGTCCGATGAAAAGAGCGTCAAGCTCTCGTCCGTCAGGCACGAGAGCGTACCGGCCACGCTGTCGAGCGATAGCAGGAGCGAGCCCGTGAGTGTGTTGACCGAGTCCGCCTTATCGCTGCCGAGGGGATAGATGCTCACCGTGTCGGCGAATGTGCCGTCCGACTCGCCGAGCGTCACCGCCGCCATGCGCTTGCAGTCGCGCATGACGACCGCGTCGATGACATAGTGCTCCGAGGAGTTGAAGGCAAACGTCTTCTCGCCCGAAGCGTCGTACACCGTAACAGCGGACTTGTAGCCGCTCTTTTCGGCGTTGAGCGCCAGATAGTCCGAGGAATTGACGCTGACCGACAGGATATTGCCGCTGCACTCGCCGCTCATATCGCGCACAAGGCCGCTTGCAGAGTAAATAAGAAGCGTCTGCCCGCCGATATCATAGACCGCGGCGGTCTGGCCGCCGACAGCGATGGCGGGATTCGTGAGCTTCACACTCATGCTGTCCACCACGCTGCCGCTGCTGCCGTAGATCGACACGCCCGTCGTCGAAGCGACGATCAGATGGTCGCCGAGCAGCGCAAAGGTGTTGCTGCGGTCGTTGCTGAACGAGTACATCTCCACCTTGCCCTGCTCATCCTGCGTGACCTTATTGTAGGAGAAAAGGCGGCGCACACTGTCAAGGCTGCTCAGGTCCTTCCACGCCGCGGCGACGACCACGGCCAGCACGACCACAAGCGCCAGAATCACCATCAGCGCCCGCTTGAGCCCGCCGCCGGAGCGGCGCGGGGCCGCCTGCGAGCGCCTCAGCTCCTCGCGTGTTCCCTTTTCCTCTTTGAGATCATTCATTGAGCCGTTCATCCTCATACCAAAGTCTCGTCATGTACAGTCCGCCCGGCGGCACCGTAGGGCCGGCGAGCGAGCGGTCGCCGGAGGCCAGGATCTCGGGGATATCCTCTGGCGTGAGCTTCCCCTCGGCGGCGTAGAGCACCGTGCCGGTGATCGCCCGTACCATGTTATACAGGAACCCGTCCGCACAGACCTTGAGTTCCAAAAGATCACCCGAGCGCGACACGCGGCAGTAGTGCACGGTGCGCACGGTGGTCTTCGTCTCCGTGCCGACAGAGCGGACGGCGCGGAAATCGTGCGTGCCCTCAAAGGCACGCGCCGCGCGGTCCATCACCTCTTCGTCGAGGTGCTTGGGGTAAAAGTACGCCCGATTGACATAGAACGGGTTTTTGATGCGGGAATTATAAATACGGTAGGTGTATTCCTTTTTTTGACACGAGAGGATCGCGTTGAAATCCTCCGCCACCTCAAGCGCCTCGCGCACGACGATATCCTCCGGCGTGTGCGTGTTGATGGCAAACGGCAGGCGCTCGACCGGAATGCGCGACTCGGTATGGAAATTGGCGATGTAGCGCTCGGCGTGCACGCCCGCGTCCGTGCGGCCGCAGCCGACGAGCTTGACGTTCCCGCCGCAGACCTTTGAGAGGCCCTTTTCCATCGTCTCGCAGACGCTTGAGACCGTCTTCTGCACCTGCCAGCCGTGATAGGCCGTGCCGTTATACATGAGCTTGAGGGCGATGTTTCGCATAAAAGCGTCCTTTCTTCTTATCGCAGCGCGATGACCGCGGCCACGAGCACGGCATAATAGCCGAGCACCAGATAGTCGCGCGTCTGGTAGTGCAGCACATTGAGCTTCGTGCGGCCTTCGTCGCCGTGGTAGCAGCGGCATTCCATAGCCGTCGCCAGCTCGTCGGCGCGCCGGAACGCGCTGACAAACAGCGGCACAAGCAGCGGCACGAGCGCCTTGGCGCGCTGCATAAGGCTGCCAGTCTCAAAGTCGGCACCGCGCGCCTTCTGCGCGGACATGATCTTATCCGTCTCTTCGATGAGCGTCGGGATGAAGCGAAGCGCGATCGACATCATCATCGCGAGCTCATGCACAGGGACCTTGATCTTCTTGAGCGGGCCCAGCAGGCTCTCCAGACCGTCCGTCAGGCGGATGGGAGAGGTCGTATACGTGAGCAGGAACGTTCCCATGATCAAAAGCGTGATGCGCAGCATCATCGTGATGGCGGCGCGCACACCCTCGATCGTAATGCGGAAGATCCAAAAATGGCACAGCTCCGTGCCGGGGGTGTAAAAGAGGTTTAAAAGCGCCGTGAACGCGATAATGAACAGCACCGGCTTTAATCCCTTGAAAAGCGCCTTCGCGCCCACGCGCGAGATGCGCACGGCGACAATCAGCGTCAGAATGAGAACGCCGTAGGCAATGTAGCTCTTCGCCGTAAAGAGCGCCACGACGTAAAACACCGTGACGAGGAGCTTTGTGCGCGGGTCGAGCTTATGGGCGAGCGTGTCGCCCGGGAAAAACTGGCCGAGCGTGATATCCTTCAGCATTTTTTGCCGCCCCCTCTCTTGAGCGCGACAAGCTCTTTGCTGAGCTCATCGACGGTGTAAACGGCGGGGTTGATGGCAATGCCTTTATCGCGCAGCGCCATTGCGACGCGCGTGACCTGCGGCACGTCGAGGCCCGCTGTCATCAGCTCGTCGCCGCGGGCGAAGACCTCGCGCGGCGTGCCGCTCATGAGCACGTGGCTGTCCGACAGGACAACGATGCGGTCGACGTTTTTCGCGATCTCCTCCATGCTGTGGCTCACGAGCACGACGGTCGTGCCGCGCGCGCGGTGGAATTCGCGAATATTCGCAAGCAGCTCTTCCCTGCCCTGCGGGTCAAGGCCCGCGCTCGGCTCGTCGAGCACGAGCACCTCGGGCTCCATCGCAATAACGCCCGCGATGGCCACGCGGCGCTTCTGTCCGCCGGAGAGGGCGAACGGCGATTTTTCCAGCAGATCGTCGGTAAGCCCCGCAAAGTGCGCGGATTCACGCACGCGGCGGTCGATCTCGTCTTTGGATAAGCCCATGTTCGTCGGGCCGAACGCGATATCGCGGTAAACAGTCTCTTCAAAAAGCTGGTATTCCGGATACTGGAACACGAGGCCCACGCGGAATCTTACGTTCCGAATTTTCTTCGGGTCCGACCAGATGTCCTCTCCACCGAGAAGTATCCGGCCGGAGGTCGGCTTGAGCAGGCCGTTCAAGTGCTGGATCAGCGTCGACTTGCCGCTGCCCGTGTGGCCGATGATGCCCAAAAATTCGCCGCGATAGATTGCGAGCGACATATCCTGCACCGCACTGCGGCAGAACGGCGTGCCCTCCCCGTAGGTGTGCGTCAGGTTTTCTACACGAATGATCTCTTCCAAGGTTACAGTCCTCTTAGGTAAAATTTTTCGCAATGGCGTCTGCGCATTCCTCTACGGTGATGGCGTCCACGGGGACGTCCATGCCCGCCTCGCGCAGGGAAAAGAGCAGCGAGACCGTGTCCGGCACGGCAAGGCCGATGTCCTCCAGCTCCTTTTTGCGGGTGAAGACCTCGCGCGGCTTTCCGTCCATGACGACAAGGCCGTCGTTCATCACGATCACGCGGTCGGCGTGCTCGGCTTCGTTCATGTGGTGGGTGATGAGGACGACCGTGATGCCCTGCTCGCGGTTGAGCTTTTCGACGGCCGCGAGCACCTCGCGCCGGCCGATGGGGTCGAGCATGGCGGTCGCCTCGTCGAGCACGATGCACTCGGGCTTCATCGCCAGCACGCCCGCGATGGCGATGCGCTGCTTCTGTCCGCCGGAGAGCAGGTGCGGCGCGTGCTTGACGAACTGCGTCATGCCGACGGCCTCGAGCGCGTCGTCCACGCGTTTTCTGATCTCGGCGCTCGGCACGCCCAAATTCTCGGGAGCGAACGCGACATCCTCTTCGACGACATTCGCCACGATCTGGTTGTCCGGATTCTGGAACACCATGCCCACGCGCCTGCGAATTTCGAGCAGGAGCGATTCGTCCATCGTGTCCATGCCCTCGACATAGACCTTGCCGCCGCTAGGCAGCAGGACTGCGTTGAAGGTCTTGGCAAGCGTCGATTTTCCGCTGCCGTTGTGGCCGAGGATCACGACAAAGCTGCCGCGCTCGATGGTCACATCCACCCCGCGCAGCGCGCGGGTGTTCACCTGGTCTTCCGTGCCCGGATAGGTGAAGGCCAGGTCTTGGGTCTTAATCATTTCCATAAAAGTTGCGTTCCTTAATCGTTATCCCGAAAGAGCCTTCGGGGATTCATCGCCGCAAATCGGCGGATTCCTTTATTCCGAGAACCAGCGGCCCGTCGCGCCGCAGGGCAGCGCGAGCCCCGTCTCCGTCACGGGCAGGCCCAGCTCGTCCCACGTGACCTTGCCGCCGTACTTTTCCGCAACGAGCAGGTGCAGCATGTAGCCGAGCACCGAGGGAGCGAGCCCCGTCGTATACGAGTTGATGATGACAAAAAGCGGCTTGTCCGATAAGACCTGCGCGCAGAGCTTCACGAACGGGAAAAGATTGTCCTCCAACTTCCAGACCTCTCCTCCGGGGCCGCGGCCGTAGCTCGGCGGGTCCATGATGATGGCGTCATACACCTTGCCGCGGCGGATCTCACGCTCGACAAATTTCGCGCAGTCGTCGATGATCCAGCGCACCGGCGCATCGGAAAGGCCGCTGACACGCGCGTTCTCGCGCGCCCAGTTGACCATGCCCTTTGCCGCATCCACGTGGCAGACCTGAGCGCCTGCCGCCGCACACGCGACCGTCGCGCCGCCGGTGTAGGCGAAGAGGTTCAGCACGCGGATGGGCCGGCCCGCGTTTTTGATCTTCTCGCGCGCAAAATCCCAGTTGACGGCCTGCTCGGGGAACAGGCCCGTGTGCTTAAAATTCATGGGCTTGACCTGGAATTTGAGATCCTTGTAATTTACCGTCCAGCTCTCGGGCAGCTTCTCCTTGTCCCAATGTCCGCCGCCCGAGGACGAGCGGTAATAGCGGCCCTGCGCGTTGCGCCAGCCGCGGTTCGTGCGCGGCGTCTCCCAGATCGCCTGAGGGTCAGGCCGCACCAGAATTTGCTTTCCCCAGCGTTCGAGCTTTTCTCCGCCGCCGCAGTCCAGCAGCTCATAATCTTCCCAACCGTCCGCGATCCACATACATTTTCTCCTTTGCCGCATGGGCATACTTGTTCATAATAATCAATGTATTATACTACGCATTCGATTGAATAGTCAATGTATAAATCGTGAACGATCCTGCGCCATTCGCTTAATTTCTTTTCCCGTGGACTTTGCCGCGCGCTTGTGGTATGCTGGCAGAAACGACACAAGGAAAGCTGGTCTTTTTTGATGGATAAACTGCTGCTGCACTCCTGCTGCGCCCCCTGCTCGGTCTACTGCGTGGACACGCTGCGCGCCGACGGGATCGAGCCCACGTCACTCTGGTTCAACCCGAACATTCACCCCTGGACGGAGTATGACGCGCGCCGCTGCACGCTGCTCGAATACGGGGAAAAAGAGCATGTAGAAGTGCATATTTTAGAGGATTACGGCCTGCGCGACTTTGTCCGCGCCGTGAGTGCGGATATCGACCACCGCTGCGCGCACTGCTACACCATCCGCCTCGGCACGGCGGCCAAATACGCCGCCGACCACGGCTACGACGCGTTCACATCGTCCCTGCTCATCTCTCCGTATCAGAACCACGAGCTCTTAAAGGCCGTGGGCGAGACGATGGGCAAGAAGTACGGCGTCGAATTCTACTACCGTGACTTCCGCCCCGGTTTTCGCGAGGGGCAGGCCAAGGCGCGCGAGATGGGCCTCTACATGCAGAAATACTGCGGCTGCATCTTCTCTGAAGAGGACCGCTATTTGACCAAGATCGAAAAGGCGAAAAAGCGCTACGCCGAAGAATAAGCAGCTTGCAAAAGGCAAGACCCGTTGGATGCTCCAACGGGTCTTTTTTCATTCTTTCGCGGCGATCAGCGCGTCGTGTACGAGCTGCAAGGCGCGCTCTGCGTCGTCGCGCAGGACGTAAAAGCTCATGAACCGCTCCCCCGCCGCAACGGCGAAGACGGTGATCTCCGCCCGTTCGAGCGCCGTGACGGCTATCTTCTCTTTCTCGATGCTCGGCAGCGCGCCGCCGACCGCCGTGATGGCCGCAAGGCGGCTCCGGTCACTCTTTTTCTGCGTCACGCCGACGATGCTTATATCTTCATCCGTTTCGCAAACGATGCTGCCATTGCCGTCTTCCCTGCACGACCGCACGGTGATGGGAACGCCGCCCGCCTGCGCGAGCGCCACGCTGCGGTCATGCAGCACCTGTGCGCCCTTCTGCGCGAGCAGCAGCATGTCGTCATACGAGATCACTTCACGCCGCACGGCGTTTTGGCAGATGCGCGGGTCAGATGAAAAAATGCCGTCCACATCGGTATAAATGATGAGCTCGTCGGCCTTCAACGCCGCGGCGAGCGCCACTGCGCTCGTGTCCGAGCCGCCGCGCCCGAGCGTCGTGACGTCGCCATTTTCGTCAACGCCCTGAAAGCCCGCCGCGACCACAACGTGGCCCTCGGCCAGCTCCTTCCGGATACGCGCGGTGTCGATCAGTTCGATCTCCGCGTTCCCATGTGTACCGTCCGTTTCGATGGGGATCTGCCATGCGCAGAGGGATACCGCCTCCACGCCGATGGACCGCAGCGTCATCGCGCCGAGCGCGGCGCTCATCTGCTCGCCCGCGGAGAGCAGCATGTCGAGCTCGCGCAGCGAAGGCCGCTCGCTGATCTCCTTTGCCTTTTGCAGCAGGCCGTCCGTCGTGTCGCCCTGCGCGGAGAGAACGACGACCACGTCGTCGCCTTCGTCCACCCGCGATTTGACGATGCGCGCCATGCGCAGAAGATGCGCATAGTCGCGCACGGAGCTGCCGCCGAACTTCTGTACGATCAGGCTCATAAGAACCACTTCCAACAAAAAATGGATTGACAGCACTCATCTCAGCCGCTGCCAATCCATCGTATGAACTTGTACAAGCCCGCGTGACTCAGGCCGCGAGGATATCGAAGCGCACCACGCCCTCAAGCGCGAGCGCCCGCGCCATCATCTCCTCGATCGACTCCTGCATTTCGGACGTCTCGGCCGAGATCGTCACCGCGGCACAGCCGTTGGTGGGAATACTCTGGTTGATGGTCAGAATATTCGCGCCCGAACCGGCAAAAATAGAAAGGACGTTGGACAATACGCCGGGGTTGTTCTTGAGCATCGTGTAGAACGTGATGATGCGGCCGGTCTTCATATCGTTGAAGGGGCGCACCGCATCGCGGTACTTATAAAATGCGCTGCGGCTGATGCCGACGGTGCGGGCGGCGTCGCCCGCGGTGCGCACCTCGCCGGACTGGAGCATGCGCTTCGCCTCCGCCACCTTGATAAAAATTTCCGGAAGGGCCTCTGCCGAGACCAAATAAAATTTCGTTGCAGGCGCCATAATGTTTCTCCTCTGCGGTCATCTGTCTTTATACGGCAGGATTTTAGCATATCTTAACGCATATTGCAACACTTTTTTCGATGGGAGGTCTGCAAAATTTGAATGAAGAACGGCTGAGACGCTTCCTCACTTTGTCGCTCGCGCTTTTCATGGGTGCATCTCTCTTTTATGTCTGCTTTCGCTATGTGCTGCCGTGGTGTTTGCCATTTCTGCTGGCACTGCTCATCGCGGCGCTGCTGGAACCGGTCGTTTTGTATCTGCGGCGGAAATTTCACTTTCAACGTGGCTTTTCCGCGCTGATCCTGACGCTGACGCTGCTGTTTCTGCTCGGCGGGCTGCTGTCGCTCCTGTGGTCTACGCTGCTTTCTCAGACGAACGCGCTGCTCGCCGCCGCGCCCGCGTTTTTCGACGCGATCCCCGCCGCAGCGGACGATCTGCTCTCCCGATTGGAGCAGTTCAGCGCGTCGAGTCCCGAATGGCTCAGCAGCTATCTGCACGAGCAGCTTTTCAGGGCCGTCACGGACGCGGACAGCCTGCTGCGCTCGCTGTCTTCGCGCGCGATGGCGTGGCTCGGCTCTGCCGCCGCGGCGCTGCCGGGCGGCGTGCTCGCCATCGCGACGGGCGTGCTTGCGATCTTCTTCACCTCCGCGTCGTACCCCGAGCTCTGCGCGGCACTCGAACACGCCGTGCCGGAAGAAGCGATGGCAAAGCTGCGGCTCTTTCGCGGCGGCGTAATGCGCTCGCTTGCGCGGTGGCTGCGCGCGCAGGCAACGCTGTCGCTCATCACGTTTTCAGAGCTTCTTATCGGCTTTCTCCTCATGCGCCAGAGCTATTCCCTGCTGCTCGCCTTTCTCATCACACTGCTCGACGCGCTGCCGGTCTTCGGCACGGGCACGGCGCTCGTACCGTGGGCGGTCTTCACACTGCTGTTCGGCTTCCCGCCCAAGGCCATCGTGCTCCTCGCGCTCTACCTCTGCACGCTCATCACGCGCAACACGCTCGAGCCCAAGCTTCTCTCCGCGCAGGCGGGGCTGCCGCCGGTCGCGTCGCTTTTTGCGATGTACCTCGGCTACTGCACATTCGGCGTCGCAGGGATGGTGCTCTTCCCCTTCCTCCTGCTGCTGTTCGCGCAGATTCGAAACGCAAAAGCGGAAGCTGCCGCATAAAAAAGAGAACGGTTTTCACCGTTCTCTTTTTTATTGCTTTTTACCGGCCTGTGCCGCCGTTGTTGATCAGCCAGTTGAGGAACTGGCCGTTGTCTCCGACATCGCCGGATGCGCTGTCTCCCGCCGTGCCGGTGTTGTCAGACGGCGCCTGTGTGCCGCTGTCGCCGCCAGTGGTGGCATCACCGCCCGGCGTCGTGCCGCTGTCGTCATCCGGTGCATCCGGGTCCGGCGTGGGCTCCAGCGGCGTTGTGTGCGTCGTGCACACGCCGCTGTACATCAAATCGCTGTATAGCTGCACTGTGCCGCTGTTCGTGCGCACCGGTTCGCCTGCAGGGATCGACGAAATGAGCCCTTCTTCGAGCTGTGCCTGATACGTTGCCTGAAGCGCGGCGCTCAGCGGCGTCGTGAGAAGCTCGCGCTTGTAGCCCCAACCGCTGCTGACGTTCGGCTGGCTCAGATCGAGCACATAGGCCGTCGTAACATTCGGGCAGTAGTCGGAGGCGAGCATGCCGGAATCGGCGCAGACGGTTACGCTGATGTGTCCGTCGCAGCTCAGCGAGGGCGCATAGTCCTTTGCGACCTTGACAGTCTGCGAGGGACAGCCGGCCGAGGCCAGAAGTCCCGTCTGCGTGCAGACGGTCACGCTGACCATGTCGGCGCTGCTGACTTCAAAGTCCTTGTTCGGAAGGCCCGCGTGAACCTTGCTCATAAACGTCTTCCACAGCGTGGCCGCGGGGTTGCCGCTCGCCACGATGCGCGTCGGCGTGTCGTAGCCGACCCAGACCGCTGCCGTGTAATACGGCGTGTAACCGACAAAGTAACGGTCGTTGTTGCTGTTGGTCGAACCGGTCTTACCGGCGATGGTCATACCGGAGAAGTTCGCGCCCGTACCCGTACCGCTGCGCACGACGTTTTTCAGGAGCTCGTTCATCGCGTATGCAGTGCTCTCCTTCATCGCGGCGTGGGACTCGGTCTTATTTTCAAGGATGACGTTGCCGTTGTGGTCAAGCACCTCGGTATACGTTCTCGGCGTGGTGTAAACGCCGCCGCGGGCAAAGGACGCGTAGGCCGCGGCCATCTCGCGCGTCGTCACGCCCTTGGAAAGGCCACCGAGCGCGAGCGCGCCCGCCGCGGTCATATCGTCGTTTGTCAGCGTCGTGAAGCTTAAGTTTTCGGTCATAAACGCATACGACGAGGGCAGTGTCAGCTTGATGGCCGTGCGCACCGCCGTGGGGTTGGACGAATTGCGGATGGCGTCTTGCAGCGTCATAATGCTGCGGTAGCCCGAGTAGGCGTTCACCGGCCAAATACTGCCGCCGAGCATTTCAACGGGATAGTCGTCGATGACGCTCGCGGGCGTGATGACGCCGGCGTCCAGCGCAGGCGCATAAACGCTCAAGGGCTTGATGGCAGAACCGCACTGACGCACAACGGTCGAATAGTCGAGCAGGAACCGGCCCTCGCGCTCGCCCACGCGGCCCGCAACGGCGACGATGTCGCCCGTCGTGTTGTCGATGATCGTCGCGCCGGACTGGAGCAGCTGGCCCTTGGACGAGGTGTAGTTCAGGTTATTGCGGTCGGCGTAAACGCTCTCCACGATGGACTGGATCTCGGGATCGACCGTGCAGTAGATGGAGTAGCCGCCGGTGTAGAGCAGATCCTTTGCGACCGACTCATCATATCCGAGCTGTTCGTGCATATCGGCGACGATGTCGTTGAACATGCGCTCAACAAAGTAGGAGTCATACTCCGTGCTCGAGGCGGTATCCACCCTGCTTGCAACCCCCGCAGAAGGAACAAAACCCGGGTCCCAGGAGAAGACGAGCGGCTCGACCTTTGCCTGCTCATACTCTTCGTCGCTGATCTTGCCAAGCTCGTGCATCTTATAAAGAACGGTGAGCTGGCGCTCCTTGTTCTGCTCGCGGTACCAGTCGCCGCGCGACGGATCGTATTTATAGGGGAACTGCGTGATGCCGACGATGGACGCCGCCTCCGCGATGCTCAGCTCACCAACGGTCTTGCCGAAGTAGCCCTCCGCCGCGGCCTCAATGCCGTTGCAACCGTTGCCGAAGTAGACGAGGTTCAGGTACGTCTCGAGGATCTCATCCTTCGAGTAGTTTTTCTCGAGGCGCAGCGCGCGGAAGATCTCTGTCACCTTGCGCTTGATAGTCACCTCGTTGTCGCCGGTCATGTTCTTCACGACCTGCTGGGTGATCGTCGAGCCGCCGCGCGTCGAGGTACCGGTGAGCTTGCCGAGAATGGCTCTCGCCGTGCTCTTCCAGTCCACGCCGTGGTGGCTTTCAAAGCGCTCGTCCTCAATGGAGATGAGCGCCTCCTGCACATGCTTGGGGATGTCGTCGATACTCACGAGCGTGCGGTTCTCTACGCCGTGGAGCTTCGTGAGCTCCACCCACTCCCCGCTTGTTTTATCCTGATAGTAGACTGTCGAGCTCTGCTTGAGCGTGTAGGCCGAGATGTCCACATTCAGATCGAGCGACGTGTGCACGTAGACCATGAAGATGGCGAAAAACATCAGGCAGGTCGTAAGGCCGATGGCTAAGATGGTGCCGATGACCGTTTTCGCCGTGCCGGACTTTTTCTTCTTGTGTGCCTGATGCGTGGGGTGCTGGGTGTGCTGTCTTCGGGGCGTCTGGTTTTCTGCGCGGTTTTCTTCCATAAAGCGCCTCCTCCTTTGCGATAGAAATATGCGCGCGAGCGCATAGCCGATTTTCAATAGTGATACAGAATATAGTATAGCACGGCTGTCAAGTGGTACGTATCTTGTCTTGCATTTTGCCGCAAGGTGCGGTATAATGCGAGCACAAACTTTCAGGAGGTGTTCCCCCATGAACGATGAGTTCGGCCCCAATTTCGTCACGCTGACCGATGACGAGGGCAACGATATAGAGCTGGAATACGTCGACGCACTCGAGCATAACGGCACGACGTATATGGCCTTCTTCCCCGTGGTCGAAGAGGACAGCGAGGACGAGGAAAACGAAGAGGAATACGGTCTCGTGATCCTCAAAAGCCAGATGGAAAACGGCGAGGAGTTCCTTGTCACCATTGACGACGAAGATGAGATCGACAAGGTCTACGACCTCTTCATGGAGCAGATCCTTTCCGACGAAGAGTAAAACTTCGATTGCGACGGATTTTTTCCGAAAACTGAGATAAACTGAACATGCCCTGCGGGGTGCGTGATAAGTTCTTTTTAAACCCACATTTCGTCATAAGGGACGCCGGTACGCTCCGGTGGTTTGCAGGCCTCCCGGCTGCCGTCTGCGGCTGGACGTTGGAAGCAATAAAGCCGGACAGAGGCGACCCACCTGTCCAGAATGGTGCAGGTTTTGACGGGGCTTACACGGCCGCTGCGGGGCATCTTTTTATCTTTCCACGGATTGCACAAAATTACGTTTTTATTTTCTACGTCAGTTTAGACGAAAAAAACGTGCATTTTGTTCGCGATTCCTGTAAAATATTTTTACAAACTAAATTACCGTTTGGTAGCTGCAACGTAGTGCTTCGCGCACGGGCTGTACGGTCTCCCCTTTCGGGGAGATGATAAGGTCTGTGTGAGGAGCGCTTTTTCTTTCCCCTTGCGGTGCCGCTTTCGCGGCGGGGAAAAGGCAAAAGAAAAAGGAGGAGCAAACTTATGAAACTTGTCACCAACGGTCGTCTCATCACCCGCGACGCGAGCGCGCAGGGGTATTACGAGCACGGCGCCGTCGCCTTTGAGGGGACGAAGATCGTCGAAGTAGGCGAGGAAGCGATGCTTCGCGCCAAGTATCCCGACGCCGAGATCATCGACGCCAAGGGCGGCGTCATCATGCCCGCGTTCATCAACGCGCACACGCACATCTACTCTGCCCTCGCCCGCGGCCTTTCCATCGTCGGCAACAACCCGACGAACTTCTACGAAGTCCTTGACGGCACATGGTGGGCCATCGACCGCCACCTGATGATGGACGGCACGCGCGCGTCCGCCACCGCGCTGTACATGGACTCCATCAAGCAGGGCGTGACGACGATCTTCGACCATCACGCCTCTTACGGTGAGATCCCCGGCACGCTGCACACCATCGCCGAAGAGAGCAAGCGCCTGGGCCTTCGCTCCTGCCTGTGCTATGAGGTCTCAGACCGCGACGGCGAGGAGAAGTGCTTGCAGGCCATTCAGGAGAACGCCGATTTTATCACCGAATGCGAAAAGAATAAGGACCCGATGCTCGCGGCAATGTTCGGCGGCCACGCGCTGTTCACGATCTCCGATAAGACCTTCGACCGCATGGTCGCTGCCAACAACGGCCGCACGGGCTATCACATCCACGTGTCCGAGGGCATGAACGATGTGTACGACTCCCTCCAGAACTATGGCCGCCGCCCCGTCCAGCGCTTGCAAGATCACGGCATTCTCGGTCCCAAGACCATCCTCGGCCACTGCATCCACGTCAACACCGCCGAAATGGAGATCATCAAGGAGACCGGCACGATGGTCGTGAACAATCCGGAATCCAACATGGGCAACGCCATCGGCATCTGCCCCGTCCTCCAACTCCACAAGCGCGGCATTCTTCTCGGCATGGGCACAGACGCCTACACGAACGATATGCTCGAGTCCCTCAAGGTCGCCCTCTGCTCCCAGCGCAGCCAGAACTGCCTGCCGAACGTCGGCTGGTGCGAGGTCACGGACATGCTCTTCAAGAATAACGCGAAGATCGGTGAAAAATACTTCCCCGACACGCTCGGCGTGCTGAAGCCCGGCGCGGCAGCGGACATCATCGTCATGGACTATAAGCCGTTCACCCCGTTCTCCGACGAGAATATCGACGGCCACATGATCTTCGGCATGACGGGCCGCCAGTGCCAAACCACCATCGCCGCCGGCAAGACCCTCATGCTCGACCGCGAGCTCGTCGGCATCGACGAAGAAGCCGAAAATGCGCACATCCTTGAGGCGGCCAAGAAGCTTTGGGGCGAGCTGAATCACAGAACCTATTAAGCAAGCGGGAGGAAAAAACAATGTCTGAAAAAATGTATCCTATTCCGTTCGACTCTCTGATGAACTGGGTAACGAGCGAATACGCGCAGTGCGGCGATGTGTTCGGCGTTCATAAGCACTATCACGCAAGCGGCAAGAGCCTGCCGATCTTCGGCGAGCGCATCGAAACGCCGTTTGGCCCCGCCGCCGGCCCCAACAGCCAGCTTGCGCAGAATATCATCGCGGCCTATGCCGCCGGCGCGCGCTTTTTCGAGGTCAAGACCGTGCAGAAGATGGACGGTGCGGAGCTTGCCGCCTGCGTCCCCCGCCCCTGCATCCTCGCCGCTGACGAGGGCTACAACCAGGAGTGGTCGACCGAATTGACCGTGCAGCAGGCGCAGGACGAGTACATCAAGGCCTGGTGCGCGCTCAAGGTCATGAGCAAGGTCTACGGCTTCGGCGATCCCGACGGGTTCGTGTTCAATATGTCCGTCGGCTACGACCTGGACGGCATCAAGGGCCGCAAGGTCAACACCTATATCAACAACATGATGGACGCGGGCAAGACCGCGCAGTTCAAGGAATGTAAAAAAGTCCTGACCGAGCTCTTCCCCGAGGAAAAGGACTTCATCGCCTCGATCTCCCCCAATGTTTCCCGCTCCGTTACGCTCTCCACGCTCCACGGCTGCCCGCCGCAGGAGATCGAGCGCATCGCAAGCTATCTTCTCAAGGAAAAGCATCTGCACACCTTCGTCAAGTGCAACCCGACCATTCTCGGCTACAAGACCGCGCGCAGCATCCTCGATTCCATGGGTTATGACTACATCGTCTTCGATGAGCACCACTTCAACGAGGACCTCCAGTGGGAGGACGCCGTGCCGATGTTCGAGCGGCTGCAAAAGCTCGCGGACAAACAGGGGCTTGAGTTCGGCCTCAAGCTCTCCAACACCTTCCCCGTCGACACGACGCGCGGCGAGCTTCCAAACGAGGAAATGTACATGTCCGGCCGCAGCCTCTTCCCACTGACGATTGAGATGTGCAATCGCATCTCCCGCCAGTTTGGCGGCAAGATGCGCATTTCGTTCGCAGGCGGCGCGGACTACTTCAACTGTGACAAGCTCTTTGCCGCCGGCATCTGGCCCATTACCGTCGCCACCACCATCCTGAAGCCCGGCGGCTACAACCGCCTGCAACAGATGGTCGAAAAGGTCGAGGATATGCCCTACCGCGCATTTTCCGGCAACGACCCCGCCGCGATCTCTGACCTTGCCGCCTCCGCGCTGCACGACTTCCACCACCTCAAGGCAATCAAGCCGCTCCCCTCGCGCAAAAAAGATGAACAGGTGCCGCTGCTCGACTGCTTTACCGCGCCCTGCAAGGGCGGCTGCCCCATCGAGCAGGACATTCCCGAATACCTTGAGCTCTGCCGCAAGGGGCTCTACGGCCCAGCGCTCCGCCTCATCACCGAGAAGAACGCCCTGCCGTTTATCACCGGCACCATCTGCGCGCACCGCTGTCAGGGCAAGTGCTCGCGCAACTTCTATGAGGAATCCGTCCACATCCGCAAGACGAAGCTTCTTGCCGCGGAAAAGGGCTACAACACCTTGATGGCCTCCCTCCGTATGCCTGAGCCGGTCGAGGATAAAAAGGTTGCCATCGTCGGCGGCGGCCCGACCGGTATCGCCGCGGCGTACTTCCTTGGCCGCGAGGGTGTTCCCACCACGATCTTCGAGCGCGAGCGCAAGCTCGGCGGCGTGCCGCGCTACGTCATCCCCGCCTTCCGCATCAGCGACGAGGCCATCGACAAGGACGTCGCGCTCATGGAGCGCTACGGCGTCGAGGTCAAGCTCGGCAAGCCTGCTCCGTCCGTCGAACAGCTCAAGAAGATGGGCTACACGCACATCCTGATGGCCACCGGCGCGTGGAAGCCCGGCAAGCTCGACATTGAAGGCAACGTGCAGGGCGTCATCGAGTGGATGAAGCACATGAAAAAGCAGGTCAAGCCCTGCCTGAGCGGCAACATCGTCGTTGTCGGCGCGGGCAACACCGCCATGGACGCCGCGCGCGTTGCCAAGAGAATGGGCGCGCATGCGACCATCCTCTACCGCCGCACGAAGAAGTTCATGCCCGCCGACGAGCACGAGTTACAGCTCGCCATCGACGAGGGCGTCGAATTCGTCGAGCTGGCCGCGCCCGTCAAACAGAGCCGTGGCAAGCTCCTGTGCGATAAGATGATCCTCGGCGAGCCGGATGAGAGCGGCCGCCGCAGCCCCGTCAAGTCCGGCGAGCAGTTCACCATCCCCTGCGACATGGTCATCTCCGCCGTCGGCGAGCAGATCGACGCCGATCTCATGGCCGCAAACGGCATTGAGATGGAGCGCAAGGGTCCCGCGTTCGAGACGAACATCCCCGGCGTGTACTGCGCGGGCGACGCGCACCGCGGCCCCGCCACCGTGGTCGAAGGCATTGCCGACGCCGCGCGCTTTGCCGAGATCGTCGTTGGTCACCCGCACATCTACGACATCCCTGCCGAGGCCGATGTGACCGAGTTCGACGCGCAGGCCAAGAAGGGTATCCTCTCGATGGCCAGTAAGTGTGTCTGCGACGGCGAGCGCTGCTTACAGTGCTCCACCGTGTGTGAAAACTGCGTCGATTCCTGCCCGAACCGCGCGAACGTGGTCATCAAAATGTCCGACGGCTCGCACGAGATCGTCCACGTCGACAAGATGTGCAACGAATGCGGCAACTGCACGCAGTTCTGCCCCTACGCAAGCGAACCTTGCCACGATAAGTTCACCCTTTTTGATACGCGTGAGGACATGGACGAGAGCGAAAACTACGGCGTGCTCTTCGAGGACGACGATATGGTCCGCCTGCGCTACGAGGACGGCGTGAAGGAATACGACTTGGCCTCCTGCGACAACGATCTTCCCGTCGAGCTGGAGGCGTTAATCCTCACTGTGCGCGATAAGTACAGCTATCTCTACCTGTAAGCAAAACGAAAAATGAGGGAGCCGGTGCGATGCACCGGCTCCCTCTTCCTTATTGTAAGCAAAAAAAGAGCGCTGCTTAAAGCAGCGCTCTTTTCGTTGTATTGTGCTTCGCCTTACTTCTCGATCAGGTTCAGCTGATAGATGATCTTGGCGATCTGCGCGCGGGTCAGGGTAGCGCTGGGCTCGAAGGTGGTCTCGGTCATACCGTTGATGACCTTCGCATCGACAAGCGCCATGACGTAGCCGTCAGTGCAGTCGGTGAAGGGGCTTTCAGTCTTGGACTCGGCCAGCTTGTTGAGCTTGGCAGCGGTCTGGCAGAACGCGAGACGGGTGATCAGCGCCTTGCCGTCCGCATCCTCAGGGGCAATGCCCAGCTCAACGGCCTTGGCCATGGTGTTCTTCAGCCAGTCGGCGCCGGTGGCGTCCTCAGCCTTGAGATCGCCGTTGCTGACGAGCAGGAGCTTGAGCGCCGCGCCCCAGGTCAAGGTGTCGTTGGGCGCATAGGTGGTGGCGGAGGTGCCGTTGATGATGCCGTCGTTATAAAGGTCAATGACATAGGAGCCATACCAGGCGGAAGTCTTGACGTCCTTGAACGGGTTCATCAGAATGCGGCCCTGCGGCGCGGCATACTGCTTGCCGATGACGCCCTTGAGCTCGGCGGTGATGTACTCCATCACGACCTCATCCAGAGGAATGCCGGTATCAAACTTGGCCGTAGCTGCAGCGAAAGCATAGTAGGTGTCGCCGCCGCCGCCGCAGAAGTCGTTGGTGATGACCGCATAGGTGTCATCGGCCTTGAACTCCTTGCCGTTGATGCTGTTGATGGTCACGCGGTTGATGGACTTGGGACCATAGTAGGTGGAAGCGGGATAGGTCTCGGCATTGGCGTCATAGGCGACCGCCGTGGAGATGGTGTAGTTGATGCCGGCAACCTGCGGGAAGCCGCCGACGGGCAGGCTGTAGGTGGAAGCCTCGAGCGCTTCAAGAAGCTCTGCGCCGGTGACATAGATGACTGCGACCGTGTTGCCAAACGGTAGAACGGTGTTGATGTCCTTCTTGGTGACATCACCCGGCTTGATGGCAGCGCGGATGCCGCCGCCGTTGGTGACGGCGACCACATGGTCCGCGTCAACCGTCAGGGATTCCTTATCCTGCAGGATCTTCCAGACCATCGCATCGGTGATCAGGTCGCCGTTGTTGGTCTCGCTGTCGCGGTTGCCGTTGGGGGCCTTCGCGCCGTTGAGCTCCACTTCGCTCTTGGCAAAGACCGCGCCGTACTCCTTGTCGATACGGTCAATGATCTTCTGCGCGGCGGCAGCCACGGTCGCGTCCTTGGCAGTGTCTTCCTTGATCTCGAAGAGGGAGTTGCTCTCGATCTTCTTGGTGGCGTCGTCGATGACGATCACGCCGATGTTGGCGAATGCGGTACCGGTGGACTGGATGGGCTCGCCGTTCTCGCCCTTGGTCATCACAGTGTGGGAGTGACCGTCGATGATGAAGTCGATGCCCTTGACGGCAGCATACAGATCGGTGGAGCGGTAGGGCTTGGACTCTCCGTCAACACCAAGGTGCGCAAGGCAGATGACAACGTCCGCATCCTTGAGCGCCTCGACCTGATCGGCGGCGGCCTTGGTGAAGGCGTCATTCGTCGCAAAGGTCAGGCCCTTGATCTTGGTGGGGTTGGCCTTGGTCTGGGTCTCAGGCGTCTCCATGCCGAAGAAGCCGACCTTCACGCCGGACTTGGTGGTGTAAGTGTAGTTGGCATCGAAGATGGGGGTACCGTCAGCGTTGAACACATCGGCGCAGAGGACCTTGAATTTGGCCTTGGTCATGTTGTCCTTGAGTTGTGTGTAACCGTAGTCGAACTCATGATTGCCGAGCGTGACGACATCGTAACCGGCGGCGTTCATCATTTCGATGGCGTCAAGGCCCTTGGTCACGCTGACATAGCTCGTGCCCTGGCTGTAGTCGCCCGCATCAACGAGGATGACCTCGGCGCCCTTGGCCTCATAATCGGCCTTGAGCGCGGTGATGTAGGCGTAGCCGGCGATCGCGCCGTGCACATCGTTGGTGTGCAGGATCACGGTCTTGCCCGCCATCGTCGCTTCTTCGGTCATGACTTCGGGCTCTCTTGTAGTTGCCGTGTCCTCGATCGCAAAGCCGGTCACAGTCAGGCTGAGAACCATCGCCATTGCGAGCAGGACGGATAGGAACTTGCGCATAGTGTTTTCCTCCTCAATTTTTTCACTCCGCTTTTTCTCTGTCCGCTCTTCGTGACACACAGCTCCTTTTCACATCTCTCAGTTGGTCTGCGCGCCAAAAGTTCGCTTTTTGTACAAATAAAAGCGGAATGTGGTATGATTTTATTGTATCGTATGTCTGCTACTTTCTCAATACGGCATTGTTCCGAATTTGCGGCAAAAATCTTGGCGCTTCTCACATTTTTTCCAAACTCTATGGAAATCAGGTAAAAAGTATGCTATGCTTTTGCTAATTTGGAACGGTATTTTTTCAAAGGAGGGTTCTTCCATGAAAACACTGCTTCGAGGCGGCTATGTCGTCAGCGGCCGCGGCTGCCGCCGCGCCGACGTGCTCATCGACGGGGAAAAGGTCGAAATGCTTGGCCACATCCCGCCCGAGCTCGCCGCGCAGAGCGAGGTCGTCGACGTGACGGGCTGCATGCTCTTCCCCGGCTTTATCGACGCGCACACGCACTTCGATCTCGATGTGTGCAGCACCACGACGGCCGACGACTTTGAAAGCGGCAGCAAAAGCGCCATCCGCGGCGGCACGACGACGGTCATCGACTTTGCCTGCCCCAATAAAGGGGAATCCCTTGCCTATGGGCTTGATCTCTGGCATAAAAAGGCCGACGGCAAGTGCTACTGCGACTACGGCTTCCATATGACCATCGACGACTGGAACGAGAGCATCGAGTCTGAGCTCGACGCGATGTTCGACGCCGGTATCACGTCTTTCAAGATGTACCTCACCTACCCCGCCATGATGATCGGCGACGGCGCGGTCTACCGCGCGCTGAAAGCGCTCAAGGTCCGCGGCGGCATCGCGGGCGTCCACTGTGAGAACGCGGGCGTCATCGACGCGCGCATCGCCGAACTCAAGGCGAGCGGTTTGGGCGCGGACGTCGTATCGCACCCGATCTCCCGCCCCGACTATTTAGAGGCCGAGGCTGTTTCGCGTCTGCTGCGCATCGCGCAGGCGGCCGACGCGCCCGTCATCATCGTCCACACGACGAACCGTGCTTCTCTTGACGAGATTGCCGCGGCGCGCCGCCGCGGACAGACCGTGTATGTCGAGACCTGCCCGCAGTATTTGGCGCTCGACGACGGCGTTTACTACGATCCCGACTTTTCCTCCGCTGCGCGCTACGTCTGCGCGCCGCCGATCCGCTCGCAGGAAGACAGTGAAGCGCTCTGGAAGGCGCTGCGCCGCGGCGAGGTGCAGACCATCTCGACCGACCACTGCTCGTTCACGCTCGAGCAGAAGGACATGGGCCGCGACGACTTTACGAAGATCCCCGGCGGTCTTCCCGGCGTCGAAACGCGTGGCGAGGTCGTCTACACTGTGGCCATCAATGAAAACAAGCTCTCGCTCGGCGGCGTCTGCCGCGCGCTGAGCGAAAATCCCGCCAAGCTCTACGGTCTCTACCCCCGCAAGGGCGTCATTGCTGCGGGCAGCGACGCCGACATCGTCGTCTACGATCCCGGCGCGAGCCACGTGCTCCACGGCGCGGACATGCTCTCCAAGGCGGGCTACACGCCGTTCGAGGGCTTCCGCACAAATGGCGGCGTGTCGAAGGTCTACCTGCGCGGTCAGCTGCAGGTGGACGGCGGCAAGGTCGTCGGCGGCAAGATGGGCGAATACTTGAAGCGCGGCAAATGCGCACTGTGAGGTAAGATATGGATCTGAGGGAAATTTTATTTGCGCAGTTCCCTGCGTTTTTTCTGCTGAGTCTTCTGTTTTTGATCGCGCACCTGCGCGTGCGCAAGCACAGCGCCGTCAAGTCGGTGCTGTGGGTGCTGCTGTTCGGCGCGGCGCTGGCCGTGTCGATCCTGTTCTGCTTCCTCGGCATGCAGGCAAAATATTGGACGGTCAAGACGCTCTTCGAGCTCAAGTTCTGGAGCTGGCTCGGCCTTGCGATCGTGGTGTTCGTGTTCGTGCTGCGGCTGGTGTTCAAGCTGCAAAATAAGCACGCTCAGCACATGGTCGAAAAGGAGCGCGCCAAGGCGGAAAAGACCCGCGAGGAGGCCGTGAAGCAGGCGCGCGAAGAAGGCCGCGCCGAGGCCATGGCCGCCCAGCAGGCGCAGGAGGCCGAAGCTGCCGCGGCAGAGCCCGCAGCGGATGAGTCTGCCTCCCCCGCTGCCGAGGAGACCGCACCAGCAGAGAACGCCGATCCTGAAAAGGCGGTCGAATGTTAAGTATGGAACAGACACAACCGCAGCGCATCGCGTATTTTGACGTACTGCGCATTCTGGCGACTTTCGCCGTCATCGTGCTGCATCTGTCCGCGCAGCACTGGGCCGATACGGACGTCTATTCAAGAGCCTGGCAAGCCTTCAACCTTTACGACAGTGCCGTCCGCTGGGCTGTTCCGGTTTTTGTGATGATCAGCGGCGCGCTGTTTCTCTCCGGCTCGCAGAGCATCGGGCACATTCTGAAAAAGAACGTGTCGCGCCTTGTCACAGCGTTCATCTTCTGGTCGGCGCTCTACGCCGTCTTCATGGTGAACTTCGAGGGATGCCCGACGAACCTTATTTTGCAACAGTTTCTCAACGGTCACTATCACATGTGGTTCCTCTTTATGATCGTGGGACTGTATCTGATCGTACCGTTTCTTCGCCCCATCGTGCGGGATGAAAAGCTCCTGCGCTATTTTCTACTGCTCACGCTCATCTTTACGTTCCTGCTGCCGCAGATCGCGTCGGCCGTGTCGCTTCTCTCGTGGCAGTACTGCGCTGAATTCAAGGCGCTCACGGGCAAATTCTATTATCATTTCACGCTCGGCTTCGTCCCCTACTTTGTGCTCGGTTACTATTTGGTCCGCAAGGAGTTTTCCTTGACCGCAAAGCGTGTGCTTTACGCGCTCGGTGTGCTCGGCTTCGTCCTCACGGTCGTGCTGACGTCGTTCGCCTCGCGTTTGCAGGGCGCGGCAACAGAGCTGTTCTACGGCTACGATTCGCTCAATGTACTGTTTGTCTGCGTGGGGCTGTTCGTCTTTGCCAAAGAGCATCTGAACTTCCCGAACTTAAGCGAAAAGTGTCACAGGTGCATTCGCGCGCTGTCGCGCTGGAGCTTCGGCGCGTACCTCGTACACCCGCTGTTCATCGAATCGTTCGACATTTTTCTGCACTTCAACACGCTGTCACTCAACGTGTTTTTCTCCGTTCCCCTGCTGACATTGATCATCGGCGCGCTGTCGTTCCTCGTCTCAGCGCTGCTTCACCAGATCCCATTTGTCAAAAAGTATTTTGTATGAAAAGAGCCCCGCGGATCATGCGATTCACGGGGCTCTTCTTTTTCTGTTACACTTCGGTCTTGATGCCGCGCTTGTCGAATTCCTCGACCAGCAGGTCAAGGTCGTTCGGCAGGCTCATCGGCTCGCCGCAGAACTTGATGGCGTTGGCCACGTCCTTGAGGCCATTGCCCGTCACGACGGAGACGACCGTGTCGTTCTCACCGAGCACGCCCTGCTCGCAGAGCTTCTTGACTGCCGCCGTGCCGGTGACGCCCGCGGGCTCGCCGAAGACACCGCAGGTCGTGCCGAGCAGCTTTTGCGCCGCCATGATCTCCTCGTCCGTCACGTTCACGACGATGCCGTTCGACTCGCGGATCGCCATGAGCGCCTTGTCCGCGTTGCGCGGCACGCCGACGGCGATGGAGTCGGCCAGCGTGTTTTCCTCCATCGGCTCCCAGGGCTTGTTCTCCGCGATGGCGCGGTTGATGGGGTGGCAGCCCTCGGCCTGCGCGGAAATGAGGCGCGGGAGCTTGTCGATAAAGCCGATGGCGTACAGGTCCTTGAGGCCCTTCCACACGCCTGCGATGGTGCAGCCGTCGCCGACGGAGATGGCGAGATAATCCGGCATCTTCCAGTCGAGCTGCTCGGCGATCTCGATCGAAACGGTCTTCTTGCCCTCGGAGAGGTACGGGTTGATGGCCGCGTTGCGGTTGTACCAGCCCCACTTGTCGATGGCCTTTTTCGACAGCTCGAACGTCTCTTCATAGTTGCCTTTGACGGAGATCACGTTTGCGCCGAAGGTCATCAGCTGCGCGACCTTACCCTTGGGCGCGCGCTCGGGAACGAAGATGAAGGTCTTGAGGCCCGCGGCCGCGGCGTTGCCCGCAAGAGAGCTCGCGGCGTTGCCCGTGGACGAGCAGGCGATGATCTTCGCGCCCGCCTCCCCCGCCTTGGCGACCGCCATGGCGGACGCGCGATCCTTGAGCGACGCCGTCGGGTTCTGTCCGTCGTCCTTGACCCAGAGCTTTTTGAGGCCGAGCTGCTTTGCAAGGCGCGGCTCTTCGTAGAGCGGGCTCCAGCCCACGCGCAGCGGCGTGTCGGGCGTTGTTTCCTCCACCGGCAGCAGCTCGCGGTAGCGCCACATTGTGTTCGGGCGGGACTTGAGCGTTTCCTTCGTCAGGTTCTTTTTGATGTAGTCGTAGTCATAGATGATGTCGAGAATGCCGCCGCACGAGCAGTTCGTGAGGTTCGCCGTGGCCTCGTATTCTTTCCCGCACTTGACGCAGCGGGCGCATTTGACGTTTTTTAACATAATAACTCCTTATTGTCCGCGCGCTGCGCGGTGGGTTTTTGCAGCGTGAAAGCGCTGCTGCTTTTTGTCCCCCTATTCGCAGGGGGGCGCGAGACAAAGGGGGTATTCTCTTTCCAAAGAGAATACCCCCTTTGGAACCCCCAGAGAAAGGCAA
>OLSG01000985.1_pt1 | contig 32302 bp, 25 predicted proteins | sample 1673041 | NCBI WGS metagenome assembly OLSG01 (sample SAMEA3136749, study PRJEB25190) | human gut metagenome | reverse complement strand
CTGGAGATTGATTGATGAAGGGTTTCTTCTCAACCGAGAAAAACTTGACACATACTTTTTATGGAATAAAGGGGTGTCATTTCCTGAAATCGTGGTATAATAAGACTATGTTATTCTGCTATGTGATAATTATATGAATGAAAAATCATGTTCCTGAAAATATGGGGACAGGAAATCATTAAAGGAGTGGGATATTATGGCAATTAAAACCAGAAAAATCGGTATCATCGGCGCAGGCAATGTAGGTTCTCATCTGGCACTTCAGTTTGCTGTGCAGGGACTGGCTGATGAAGTAGTGTTATACGATACCAATCAGGATAAGGCAGAAGGGGAAGCACTGGATCTGCTGGACGCCGTCAGCTATCAGCCCCATCATTTTGAAGCCTATGCAGGCACTGTAGATGATATGAAAGATGCAGACATTCTCATCAATGCATCCGGCCGTCCGCGTCTCCTGGGACAGAACCGTCTGGATATGATGGAAGGTGCCGTTGCTACCAGCAAAGAAATCATTCCTCTTATCAAGAAATCAGGATTTGACGGGATTATCATTTCTATTTCCAACCCCTGCGATATTATTGCTGAATATCTGCAGCATGAACTGGACTGGCCGAAGGAAAAGATTATCGGCTCCGGTACAGCACTGGATTCCGCCCGCCTGCAGATGCAGCTTTCTGAACAGCTGAAAGTAAACCGCCGTTCTCTCACCGCTTATCTTCTTGGTGAACATGGGGATTCCAGCATGATTCCCTGGAGCCATGTAAAAGTAGCAGGAAAACCAATCGATGAACTGTTGGCAGAAAAGCCTGAACTCTATCACATGGATCCTAAGGATGTCATCCTCAGAAAAGTCCATGAAGAAGGAAATATTGAGAATACAAAGAAAGGCTGTACTGAATTCGGTGTATCTTCTGCGACCGCAGAACTGGTCCGTGCCATTTATCACAATGAACATAAGATTCTTCCATGCTCCGTATATCTCAATGGACCATACGGCATCGAAGACAGCTTCGCTTCTGTTCCCGTTAAAGTAGGCAAGGACGGCGTAGAAGACATCATCGAACTACATCTTACTGATGGAGAAATGGAAGAACTGCACAATTCCATCCGTATTCTGAAAGAACATTTCGCAAAAGCACTGACACTTTGATTGTTGGAGTTTCACCTGTCGACTGGATTCACCAGGGATTCTTACGATAAAAAATAAAGAGTTGAGTTATGAGATTTGAGAGTTGAGAGGTTGTAAAAAAACATTCTGATTTTTTTAAATTTGAAAAATAACCTTTCAGCAAGAGCAATTATGCCTCCGATTGCATGACTTTGAAACCGGGTGCTATGTAAAAAAGCAGCTTTGAACCAAAAGTTCAGAGCTGTTTTTTAGTGCGTGATGCGGGCACTTTTATGTGGACTTGGGAATTCATCGTTCCACTTTATTGGAGGAGAATCCTCAGCATACTAGAGAGGTGTTTTTTAAGAATATGATATAGAATTAGTTTTCATTTCCTTTAATTCGATACATATAGTAAAATAGATATGATTTATGCGTGCGTTTTAAATCAGAACCATGTCGCAAAAATCTTGCGGATGGTAAACGCATTGACTCATTAGATAACTCTTAATTAGAGTATACCTGAAAGGAGCCGATACGATGAAAAGAAATCAGAAAAGAATCGCAATTCTTCTGGCAGCGACTGCCATTTTGTGGGGGGTACTCTCACCGGGGTTTATGCAGGAGATGCAGTAAAAGATAAGGATATCATATTCAATGGCGCAGTTAAAGAAGCAACATATGATATTTCTGGATCTAATAATGATACGAATATAGCCGTTGGACCGGGAGCCAAGTTCTTCATTGGCGGCGGTACGCAGGAGTCTATTATTTCTTTTGGGGAAGAAGTTGCTAGCACCTTTACTGGATACCATATTCATGAAAATCAAGCAGCAAAAGAGAATTTGCCGGCTGCTATTGCCATAGGGCAGAATACCTATGCAAGAACGGGATCCATCCAAGTGGGAAGTCATACTCTTGAAAAAAATAATGTAGCCATTGGGGATACGACGGCAAAAGTATTAAGGCAGTTTGGTAATGCTTCCACCACCCTTGGAACTAATTCTTATACTGGCGGTGGTTTTGCTACCAATATTGGCAGCTTCAACGTTCATTCCAGTCAGTATGAGGCAGGGGGATGGAGGGATTATGGGAATGCGACAAAGAATTCTTTTGCCACCATTGTGGGAACTTTTAACTCTAATGAATCTATCAAAGGTAACTCTACATCCGGAATTGCCAATGTGATCAATGGCGCTGCCAATAAAGTAACGAACAGTAATGGATCCATTGTTATCGGTGCGGGTAATACGGTCAAGGGCTCCAGTGCTGCTATTACTACACCTAGCAACAAATTATTTGCCTCTGTGGCAGATATGCAGAATAACCTGATTGAAGGTGTGCGTGAACATGCCGGTGGCGCGGCGCTCGTTATGGGCGGCGGCAACCAGCTTGAGGGCACAACCTATTCCCAAATGTTAGGGGTCAATAATAATTCCACAAATGATACATATGTACTCCTCGATGGATTCAAAAATACATCTTCCAATTCTAATAATCTTTCCGTCATGGGTTCTGAGAATACAGCGAATGAATCAGAGTATACTCAGCTCTTTGGGGATAAACGTAAACTGACCAACGTCCAAAAATCTGTCATCCTTGGTTCTGCAGAACAGGAAACCGAACTCGCTGTTTCCAATGCTACTATCCTTGGTTACAATGCCAATGTAAAAGCAGAAGGTGGTGTAGCTCTTGGATCTGGTTCCATTGCTTCTACCGCTGCAGGGGCTGCAGGCTATGATCCGTCGACAAAAGCAGCATCTACAGAAACAGGGAAAGAATGGAAAGCTACCTGGGCTGCTATCTCTGTAGGGGATGGTAACAATACCAGACAGATTACTGGCGTGGCAGCTGGTACTGCTGATACGGACGCGGTCAATGTGGCTCAGCTCAAAAGGGCGCTGGAAAATGCAGGTGGAGGTACTGGTGGAACAGGTGGCAATGGTAGTGGTTCACTGAAATTTGGTGCCGATGAAGGTACGGATGCGACAGTCAATACCAATGAAACTCTGACTATTAGTGGGGATAAGAAAAATATTTCTACCAAAATTGATGATAAGACTCTTTCTGTTAAGCTCAATGATAATATCAAAGTAGACAGCATCACTATCAATAATGGCGGACCCACGATCAGTAAGGGTGGCATCGATATGAATAGTACGAAGATTACGAATCTGGCAGATGGTGATGTATCCAAAGGCAGTCATGATGCTGTAACAGGCAGTCAGCTCTGGAGTGTGGAACAGTCCATGGGTGGACGTATCAGTCGTCTCGATACCAAAATCGACCGGGTAGGAGCAGGGGCTGCTGCTATGGCGAATCTTCATCCTCTTGATTTTGATCCGGAAGATAAATGGAGTTTCTCAGCAGGATTTGGCAATTACAGAAGTGCCAGCGCCATGGCGGCCGGTGCGTTCTATCGGCCTAACGAAAGAACGCTCTTCAGTGTCAGCGGTTCCTTTGGTAATGGAGAAAACATGATTGGCGCAGGTGTCAGCTTCAAACTGGGAAAAGAAGCTCCCAAAACACGAGCTAATCTCGAGAAGACTATTGCAAACCTTGAAAATACAGTAAGAAATCAGGAAGAAGCGATGAAAGTGCAGGATGAAAAAATCGCCCGTCTTGAAGCTCTCGTTGAAAAACTGATGGAAAATAGGTAAGAACAGTTATGAGCACAAATCTATGAGAGATGAGCAGTGGTATCGGTGCCGCTGATGAATATGAAATATAAAAAAGACCTCGAAAGAGGTCTTTTTTGATGATTACCCATGTCCATGAAGAATATATCGTTTTGTTATGTAATTCCAGATCATGACGATGGCGGAAGCGATTATTTTGGAGAACATATACCATAGTCCGACGATGTCGATGAAGAACCACATGACCGCCTGATTGATACCAAGACCGAGAAGGGAAGTGAAGATGAAGAGAAACATCTGAATTCCTGTCTGTGTTTCTGCATGAAATACAACATAGACACAGAGGATGTAGTTCACTATAAGAGAGATAGTAAAGGCGATGGGAGCGGAAATCAGTGGATTAAAGCCGACATATTCTGTCAATGTGTAAAGGAGTACATATTCCAGAAGGAAACATCCACCGCCTGCAGCAAGGAAACGAAAGACTTCCCAGAATCTTTCCATGGATGGAAAGATTTTTAAAATTAAAGATTCAAACATACGATGCCCTTTCTATAGGGATTACTGTCCCTGTCAACATTTCTTCTATTGTACTCCATTCAGTCTATAAGACATGAGAGATGGGAACGGGTTCATTTGCTTACAGCCCTGGACTCATATCTTGCAGCTCTTATTTCAAAGCCTCTTTCAGCTGAGCTCTGAAAATATTAGCGCCGCCGTTAGCGGGGTGACGGAGTCCGGTGACTGTAAATCCTGCTTCCGTCAGTGTGGTTTCACTTTTTTTTCCGATGGCAAAGATGGGAAGAGGGCCGGTGAGGGAGAGGAGTTCTTTAGTGCAGGCAAGGCCGAAGGAAAGTTCTTCATCGGTAGGGGTCCTGTTGGAGAGGAGATTTCCCTTCTTATAAGGATGGAAAGGGAAAATATTCCAGAGGATGAATTCATCAGGGAGAAGTCCTGCTTCAAGGCATGCTTTCCATACGACGGAATCGGTAGGTTCGTTGAACCCTTTTTCCCGCTGGGCCGGTTTTACGATGAAGGGGCTGTCCATGCGGCTGGTTCGTTTTCCCAGATGGCCGAGTATCATATGGCTGTCTACAACCGGATGGAAGTCAAGGAGCATGCGCTCACAGGTCATGGCGATGCCGGAGAACTGCCCGCCCTGATAGCCGCATGCTTCTGCAATGAGAAGTATTTTTGCCTTTGTAAGGCGAAGGGAGAGGTATTCTTCCAGATTCTTTTGGCGGATGGCAAGGCCTTCTTCGATTTCGTAATCCAGATTCCGGTCTTTCCAGGGGTTGAAGACAAGCTCGCCTTCATAGGTTTTGAGATGGTTTAAAAAGTCTGAAAGGCTCATGGTATTTCCTTTCTTATGCATCACTGGAATCGCTTTCTTCGGTCTGAGAATTTTCATTTTCCTCTTTGTCGGCTTTTATTTCTTCTTTGATCTGTTCTCTGGTATCTTGTACTGATTTTGGAATTTCAGAAGAGGGTATCATGGTATAGATGGTACCGGTGAGAAGTTCCTGATCCGGTTTGAAACGGAATTTGAAGAACCATTGGTCGAAGAACTTTTTGTCACTTTTTGAGACGTAGAGGTAGATGGGATTTCTATCTTCATGATGAGTTTTCATGAAAGCTTTGTCTGAAATGGAAGGCATGGCATATTTTTCTGACCACAGGGGATTTCTCTTTGAGTCTGCATCAATGGAAGAAACAGGCGGAACGATGCGGGTAGCAGTTTCTCCGGTGTAGAAGGTGTAGCCTGCAGGATAGGAACGGAAGAAGTAGTGTTCTCCCGGTTTGCTCTGCATTTCCGGTCCCATTTCAATGGCAGACCGTCTGGGGAGGTAGTGAGGAAGGCCTTCGAGGATGAGGCAGAGGAAGATGGAGGCAGTCACTGCTGCCATGACAGTGAGCCTGTTTCCACTGCTCTTTTTGTAGCGGATGCCAAGACCCCAGAATGCATAGAGGATGACGGCGTAGAGAGCCCACCAGCTGCCTTCTTTGATGTAGAAGGAGGCGCCGAGGGCTGCGATGATGAGGATGAGGAAACCGATGGCATTCCAGAGGAAGGGGGCGGTTTCTCCATTTCTGATGCGGGGCGCAGAGAATGCGGCAAGGACGAGAGCCGGCACGATGGCGATGTAGGTGTAGGTGATGTACTTGGTGGCCATCAGGGTGTAGAAGAGGATGGTGCCCCAGCACCATACCATGAGGAAGAGGTAGAAGGGGTTCTTTTCTTTCCAGCCTTTCACCATTTCATAGAAGGAGTTTCCTGTCCAGGGAATAAGGGAAAGGGGAAGGACGAGAAGATAGTAGTAGATATGGTTATCCTGGGGGTGCTCGGAAGAGGTGGCCCGGAGGATGTTGTGAAGGCCGAGGAATTCATTTACAAAGTCGGAGCCATGGATCAGGTACATGCCCGCATACCAGGGAAGGATGATTGCGAGGAACGCAAGGATGCCCTGCCATGGGAAGAGGGAGAGTATCTTTTTCGGTTCTCTCATGGAAAGGCACCAGAGGAGAAGAAGGGCTCCGGGAAGGACAAGTCCTACAGGTCCTTTGGTCAGGCAGGCAAGTCCGGCAGCCGCGTACGCAATAATGAAATGTTTCCTGCTTCCTTCCATAACACCAATATATCCGGAAAGCATGGTGGGAATGGTGAAGAGAAGGAGGAGGGAATCGGTAATGATGGCATGGGAAATGGTCCAGAATTCCAGAGACAGGGCTACCATAGCACCAGACCATACAGCGATGACGTTATCCTTCTTGATACGCCAGATATACCAGATGAGCAGGGTGACAGAGAGGGCTCCTGCCAGTACAGAAGGAAGGCGGGAGGCCAGATCTGTAAATCCCAGGATGGAGTAGGAAATAGAAAGCATCCAGTAGACCATGATTGGTTTGTCATACCAGAAATTGCCGTAAATCTGAGGTGACATCCAGTTGCCGGACAGCACCATTTCTTTGGCTGTAAGGGCATAGTTGGATTCTACCGGATCAGTAACGGGAAGGAGCCAGGAGCCCCAGAGAAGGAAGATAAAGGCGGCAATGAAGAAGAATACCAGTGTCTTTCCTGCGGAAGTATTCTCTTCCTCTTTCTTTGCCTGTATTCTGTTTTTTCTTTTAGCTGCTTTTTTACTCAATGGTTATGCCTCTTCTTTTAAAAACATATAAGCAGTATCTTTTTCCCAGAGGAGTTTCATACCTGCTTTTTCCTGATCAGACCAGTTATTATATACTTTTTTCTGCACCAGTATATAAGCTCGGTCAGGAAGGATGGAGTTTCCGTCTTTACCAGGAAGGTATATGCCCTCTTGCGTATTTTTTTCATTCTCTTTCAGCTTCCTTTTGTCAAATTCAGGAAGTGCCTCTCCGTAGATATCGGTGTAGAATGCAATGGACGGTCGGTAGAATGTATCGATGTAAAGAGGAATTTCGGGGTCTCTTCTGGTCGAAACGAGGACCTCTGCAATACCCTTTGACGAAAAGAGGGAAGAAACGGAAGGTCCGAAGAGTCCCCAGATAGATGCCACAAAGATGAGAATGAAAAGAGATTGGGAGAGCATGAATCCGTGGAAACGGCCGGTTTTCATGTTCCATGCGCCAATGAGAGCGGCGGTAGCCATGAGGATGGCGATGCCGTAACGGACAAGGGTGCCTCCCATCGGTTCTATAGGCGCCAGAGCGATGGCTATGGCCGTGACTGCTGCAAAGAGGATATGGAAGATAAGGAAGGTTTTTGAAATATGTCCGTTTTCTTCACACTCTGTAATATACCTTCCTGCCAGAAGTGACAGCGGCGGGAACATGGGAAGGATATAGGAGATGAGCTGGGTGGATGAAAGGGAGAAGAAAATGAAAATGAATGCCATCCAGACGAAGAAGTAGGAGAGCACTCTGTCTTTCATCCAGCTTTTTGTGCGCCGGAGTATGCCGGGAAGGGAACCGCTCCAGGGATAGAAGCCGGCCAGAAGAACTACGATGTAGAGCCAGTAATGATTCTTTCCTGCATGTTCCGGACTGACAAACCGGGTCAGATTGTGATAGCCCAGGAATGTATCGATGAACGCATCGCCGTGAATATGAGCCATGGCAAGATACCAGGGAAGGCCGACGAGGCAGGCAAGGGGAATCCCCCAGTACCATTTGAGGCTCATCACATTTTTCAGATTGAACTGTTTCGTAAGTATCATCCAGATGCCTACGATAAGCGCCGGGAATCCAAATCCCACAGGCCCTTTGGTAAGAAGGGCAAGACCGCAGAAGATATAGGCCCATACATATTCTTTCCGGAGAAAGGACATGAGCGCCACGGTGAGGGTAAAGGTGAGAAGCATATCGGTGACGCTGCTTCTGGCAAGAAGGATGATTTCCAGAGAAGACGCACAGATGAAGGCGCCCCGGAGGGCAGATTTCTCACCAATCAGTTTCCTGGAAGCCATGTACAGATAGACGGGCGTCACGGCGCCAAGGATGACCGATGGAAGCCGGGCTGACCAGGTAGAAATGCCGAAAACAGAAAAGGAAATCGCTTCAAGCCAGTAGAAGAGAGGCGGTTTGTCATACCAGAAGTCCCCGTAAATCCTGGGGGACAGCCAGTCTCCAGTGGCCAGCATTTCCTTTGCCGTTTCACCATATACCGGTTCATCGGGATCCAGAAGAGGGATGAGACCGGAGAAGGTGCCATATAAAAGGATACAGAATAAAAATAAAGCTATACCATTCTTATTGATTTTCATTTTTCTTTCTCTTAAGGTAAATATAATAGCCGATGGCGATGGCAGCAGAAAGCAGGATACACGCAGCGGCGATTTCCCATTTATAGTCTAAGATGAGTGCCCAGTTATGTCCCAGTTCGGCACCTACATAAATGAGGAAAATTGTCCAGGGGATGGTGCCAAGCAGGGTGAGACCGATGAATTCAGGAAGGGGGAACTGTGCGATTCCTGCAGGAAGAGAAATGAAAGTACGGATACCGGGAAGCAGACGGCCGGTGAAGACCGCAACGGCACCGTAATTTTCAAACCAGTCCTTGGCGGCAATCATTTTCTTTGCACCCATGCCGCCTTTCTTCGTATGCTTCAGGATCAGATTCCTTCCGCCCTTTAGGCCCATGTAGTAAGAGGCAAGGGAGCCGACGACTCCCGCAATTGTGGCCACCGCTGTAGCAGGCCAGAAAGTAAAAATGTCCTGAGAAACAAGGAACCCCGCAAAGCCCAGAATGATTTCACTGGGAATGGGAATATTCATGTTTTCCAGTACCATGCAGATAAAAAGGGCGATGTAACCCCACTCTGACAGAAAAGTAATAATAAATTCCATGCAGACATCCTCTGCCCGAAAACGGGACTTAACAAAAAACAGATTTTATAGTTGTTATTATAAGGTAAAAAGTTATATAAAAGATAAACAAATCATAATTTTCAGAAAAATAAGCTCTGTCTGGGGCATTCGCAATTTAAACTATAGCATGGTTTACAGTATCGGGTCAACGAAAGAGGGTGGTGCAAAAATGTAAGAAAATTGTAAAAAAAGGGTAAAGAGGAATTGACATTTAGAACGTAAGTTGATAAAATGTGCATAGATTGCATAAAGATACCTTTAATTCAAGCCTGTATTCATATAAATGGTATGAATAAAAGCCGATAGAATATAGGAAATCATGAAATAAAGAGGAGTCTTGGCGGAAGAGAAATTTAATGAATTTGAATAAAAATTCAACTTGGATGATGAAATTCTGGAGATGATCATGATGATGGGGAAAAAGTTAAAATTAGCATTGGCAATGGGCGCTATGGCAGCCACCTTACTGGCAGCAGGCTGCGGCGGAGACAAGAAAGCAGAAGGCACTGCAAAGAATGGGATTCCTTCTGTTATCCGTGTAGGTTCTGAAACTACATTCCCGCCTTTTGAATTCACTGAAGGCGACAAATATGTAGGTTTTGATATCGACCTGGCTGATGCAGTCATTAAACAGATGGGCAGCAAGATGGAATTTAAGAGCATGGGCTTTGATGCACTGATTCCAGCTGTTCAGTCCGGACAGATCGATCTCATCGCTGCCGGCATGACCGGTACACCGGAAAGAGCTAAGCAGGTGGCTTTCTCTGATCCATACTTCACTGATTCCGGTTTCGTCATCCTTGTCAAGAAAGATGATAACAGCATTAAAGACTGGGCAGACCTGGCTGGTAAGACCGTAGGCGCTCAGGTAGGCACTGAATCTGTAAGACTGGCACAGGAAGCCAAAGCAGGCAGTGTAAAACAGCTGGATTCCAATGCACAGGCATTTATGGAACTGAAAGCCGGCACAGTAGATGCTATCGTCAATGACCAGCCGGTAAGCATGTACTACCTCAAACAGGGTGCAGATAAAGATTTCAAGATGGTAGGCACCCCGAAAGAAGGCGCAGGATTTGTTATGGCTATGAAGAAGGATAACAAGGAACTTCAGGCTGCTGTCAATAAAGCACTGAAAGAACTGAAAGAAAACGGAACCTACGACAAGATTTATGCTAAATGGTTCGGCGAAAAGAAGAAATAAGATGGAAAAAAGGGGGTGAAAAATCACCCTCCTTTTTTAGAGTTGAGAGTTGAGTTACGAGAGCCCCGAGAAGGTATCAGCTTCGCTGATAATATATATTTCCCGATTCTACTGCTATACATCAGCCTCAATCTGCTTTCGAACAAAAGAACACAAAAAGGTGCGGTGAGAAAATAGAATCATTTTTTTACCGCACCTTTTTTATGTTTCACCAGCGGTGCTGACGACTTAATCTAATGATTCGGCATGAGAAGAGCTGAGAGCCCCGTGCAGAGAGCCCCAAGGTGGTATCGGCTTCGCCGAAATACATAATCCTGCCGGCAGAGCGGACGTCATTGGCTCTGCACTCATCGCTAAGAACTGTCTTTGGGGTAAAGGATTTATAGGAAAACTACAATTTCTTTTTCCTTTGCTCAACTCTCAAATCTCAAAATTCAACTCTATCTTTATTCCGGCAAAGCCGCCTTTCTTAATATGGGCTCCCCCAGAAAAGCAAAGCTTTTCGCCCGGGGTGGCAGTGAACATGATTCGAAGGAGCACATAGTGTGGCGCGCGAATTAAAGTGAATCGTTTCTCCATAAATCTCGTTTGAAGATAAACGGTTAGTGGAGAGTATGACTCAGGTGGTGAGGAACTGGCAATGGCCGGAGGCCGTTGACTGAAGGGGCAGCCGCACTATGTTAGATAGAAGTTTCGCGCCGTTGACCGTCAAGGTTATATAAGAAAAAATTATGAAGTTCTTACAGCCGCCTCTCAACTCTCTGCGCTCAACTCTCAACTCTATCTTTATTTGCTCATACCCTGGATCAGCGTTCGTAGCTCGAAATGAAAGATTTTATTGCTTAATTATTCAGATACTATATAATGAAGGAAATGATGAAATCGTTCTTTCTAAGGAGGCGGTCACATGAATCACTGGATAAAGGCTGGAATGGCAGTCGCTGCACTGGGGCTTGTGGTATCCATGGCAGGATGCGGTGATAAACAGAATGGTTCTTCCCAAAAGGCAGAAGCACCGGTCAAAAAGGAATTGAAGGTAGCCTGTGTGGCCACCTATCCACCTTTTGTCTACAAGGATAAAGATGGGAATATCGTTGGCTTTGATGTGGATCTCACCAGAGCTGTGGCAAAGGAAATCGGCGCTGAAGTGGTGTATGAAAATATGCCTTTCAATGAAATGGTGCCGGCTCTTGTGGCCAACAAGGCAGACATCGCCGCGGCCGCAGTAGATATGACACAGGACAGAGCCGAAAAGGTAGATTTCAGTAACATCTACTACAGCAAGGAAAATGTGTATATCCTTGCAAGGAAGGAAGATAATTCCATCAGGGGCCCGGAAGATCTGAAAGGGAAGCTGGTGGCTGTGGAAAAGGGCACTCTTTATGTAGATACTGCCAGACAGTACGGGGCAAGAGTAAAGGAATATGATTACCATGATCAGCTCATCAAGGCGGTGGAAAATCATGAAGCCGATGCACTCATCCTGGATAAACCGGTAGCCCGGTACTACCTCTCCCATGGAGCTTCTGAAAAACTGAAACCCTCTGGCCTCATCAGCGGTTCCGGCGGATTCGTCATGATGATCAGCAAGAGCGATAAGGGGCTCCGGGAAAAGGTCAATGAAGCCCTTGATAAGCTCATGAAGAATGGAGAATATGATAAAATTTACGACCGATGGTTTGGCGATACCAATTTCAGTAAAGAGCCGGACGTCAAGAAATAAAAAGCGGTGAGTGATGAGTGAAGGTTGTAAAAATCACAGTTTACTTATAATGTCTTTCTGACTGCCTCTATTTTATTTATAAATGTACAAAGTATGGCCGTTCAACTTGTATTTTTACAAGATAAAAGCACCCTTTAGCTGTTTTGCTTAAGGGTGTTTTATTTTTCTAAAAATCGGAGTTCTTTTCGGCAGCGTCATGCGCATTACTCGGAGTTCACAGCTCTGTTTCTCTTGTTGTCAATGTTATAATGGAGATAGAAATGAATAAAGGAGGAGTTCTCATGAAGAAGAGTTCTTTACTTATAGGGGCCATGGCTGCCGGCCTCATTGCTATCGGCAGCGCTACCGTTCTGGCAGAAAATGTTTCTGTATGGAATGACTACTGCTATGGACCACGTCAGAGCGCAGTTTCTGAAAAATATGGCAGAGGGTATGGCTGTGGCGGCTATTACAGAAGTGACCGTCAGGACAGAGTCACTGATGATGGGTACTACTGTCCCGGACCGGTATACAGAAGATAAGAGAGTCATGAGCCTTGAGGTTATGGGATCATAATACCAGCTTTGAACCCAACAGTTCAGGGCTGTTTTTTTATCGGTGAGCTCGTTTGCCTGATGAATGAAATAAGGCCTTCTGAACTTCATATATGCAGAATTGTCATTCGATATATCGAAATCCGTATATAACATATGCATATTGAGAAAATTAGATAAAATGCGGCATATACGGGAAAAACCGAAGAAAATGGCGTTTCTGCAGGGAGTTATCATATTTACATATCGATATAAATAATATAAAATGAAAGAGGATTTTGAATTGTATACGTCAAAAATGTATACAGGTTACAATATATGAGGTGATCAAATGAGTGAATTACTCCGCGTGGAAAATCTCCACGTTTCCGTAGGCGGGAAAGAGCTCCTTCACGGCATTAACCTCACCGTGAACAAGGGCGAAGTCCATGTCATTATGGGCGTTAACGGGGCAGGTAAATCCACCCTGCTTCATGCCATCATGGGCAACCCGGTTTATCAGATTACTGAGGGACATATATATTTCGAAGGACAGGATGTTACTGAACTGTCGGTAGATAAGAGAGCGAAACTTGGGATTTTCCTCTCTTTCCAGAATCCGATTTCTGTGGCTGGTATTACGATGGAAAACTTCATCCGTACTGCAAAGACCACGATTTCCGGAAAGCAGCAGAGACTCTTCCCTTTCAAACGTCTCATGAAGAGCCGTATGGAAGGGCTTCTTATGGATCCGTCCTATGCAGACCGTTATCTGAATGACGGTTTCTCCGGCGGTGAAAGAAAGAAGAGCGAAATCCTCCAGATGCGCATCCTGGAACCGAAGCTGGCTATGCTGGATGAAACAGACTCCGGTCTGGATGTAGATGCAGTACGCACAGTTTCCAAAAATATTTCCGAGTATCATAATGAGGAAAATTCTATCCTGATTATTACTCATTTGAACCAGATCCTGAAATTCATCACACCGGAATTCGTTCATGTGCTGATTGACGGCCGTATTGTAAGAGAAGGCGGTCCGGAACTGGTTGAAGAAATCGAGACCAATGGCTTTGATGCATACCGCAGTGAGGTGTAATCATGGCTGAAGAAAAGAGAAAGAAGAGTCAGGTTGATGACGTCAACCGCAGCATATACGACATCAAAGATGAAGTAGAGTATTCCTACAAAGCAGGAAAAGGGCTGACAGAAGATGTCATTCGTGAAATTTCTGCAGAGAAAGATGAACCGGAATGGATGCTGCAGAAGCGTCTTGAGGCTCTTGCTATTTACAATAAGCTGGATATTCCGCCGTGGGCGCCTGATATTTCTGAACTGGATATGGAACATATCGATACCTACGTCCGTCCGAAGACTGACATGAAGGCAAAGTGGGAAGATCTTCCTGAGAATATCAGAGAGACTTTCGACCGCCTTGGTATTCCGGAAGCGGAGAAGAAATCTCTGGCCGGTGTAGGTGCGCAGTACGATTCTGAAGTGGTTTATCACAATATTCAGAAGGAACTGGAAGAACAGGGCGTCATCTACGTAGATTTTGAAACTGCAGTGAAGGAATATCCTGAACTGATTAAACCGTATTTCGGAAAACTGATTACTCCGAATTACCATAAATTTGCAGCTCTCCATTATGCTGTATGGTCCGGCGGTTCCTTTGTTTATGTACCTAAAGGGGTCGATGTGAAGATGCCTCTTCAGAGTTACTTCCGTTTGAATGCTCCAGGAGCCGGCCAGTTTGAACATACTCTCATTATTATCGAAGAAGGGGCTTCCTGCCATTTCATCGAAGGTTGTTCGGCACCCCGTTATAATGTGGCCAATCTTCATGCCGGCGCCGTAGAACTTTTCGTAAAGAAAGGGGCAAGCCTTCGGTATTCCACCATTGAGAACTGGTCGAAGAATATGTACAATCTGAACACCAAGAAGTCAGTGGTAGAAGAAGATGGCCATATGGTCTGGGTTTCTGGTTCCTTCGGTTCACATACTTCCTGTCTCTATCCGGATACCATTCTAAAAGGTGACAGGTCTACCTGCGAATTCACAGGGATTACCTTTGCAGGAAAAGGCCAGTTCCTGGATACCGGCTGTAAGGTAGAAGCACTTGGCAAAGATGTTTCCATGAATATCAATTCCAAGTCCATCTCCAAAGCCGGCGGTACGGCTATTTACAGAGGGGTCGTTTATATCGGACCCCGGGCCAAGGGAACCCGCGGCACTATCAGCTGCGAATCCCTCATGCTGGATAATGATTCCCGTTCGGATACCATTCCGGATATTATTATTGAAAATGATGATATCGATCTGGGCCATGAAGCCAAGATCGGCCGTATTCCGGAAGAAGATATCTACTATCTCATGAGCCGAGGTCTTTCTGAAGAAGATGCCAAGGCCATGCTTGTACGCGGTTTTGCTGAACCGATTTCCAAAGCTCTTCCGCTGGAATATGCAGTAGAAATGAACCGCCTCATAGATCTGGAATTTGAAGGCGCAATAGGATAAGGAGGCATTATGGAAGAAATTAGAATCAACCGGCTGCCTCTTCTTACATACCGTTATCTTCGCACCAACGATACACCGGTGAAGTTCGATGCACCATCAGCAGGCGCTGCACCGGTCTTCTCCGACATGACCTATGTGAAGGAAGGAGGAAATCTTCCTGAAGATTTCCGTGGTGCTTCTGAAGAAACGGTGAAAGCACTGGCTAATGGCAGCCATTACACCATCCGCATCCCTAAGGGTGTGGAAACCACATTGACTATTTCTCTTGTGGGAAGCAGGGAACATCCGGATACCACCGGAGCATTCTCCTTCCATCTGGAAGAAGGCGCGTCTCTGAATCTGATTTATCAGCTCATGGGAGAGACAGAAAGTGGCACCAGCCTTTTCGGTGCGTATTATGAACTGGATAAAGATGCAGTACTGAAGGTATCCCGTCTGGAACGGGGACTTTCCGGAAGCCATATTTTTGATCAGCGCCATGCTCATCTGGCAGAAGGCGCAAAAGCAGATTTCACAGCAGCTGAACTGGGCGGCAAGGACATTTATGTACACAGCTACGGGAAACTGGAAGGGGATAATTCTTCCATGACTGAAAAGGCAGTGTATGCCGGTACCGGTAAACAGCATCTGGATTTCTTCTATCATATCGACCATATTGGTAAGAAAACCAATGCGGAAATCGATGTGAAAGGGGCACTGGATGATGAATCGAAAAAGGTTTTCCGCGGAACACTGGATTTCAAGAAGGGATGCAGTGGTTCTGTAGGTGACGAAGGCGATTATGCCATCCAGCTCTCTGAAAGAACTAAGAATATTTCTCTGCCTCTTCTTTTATGTACAGAAGATGATATCCAGGGAAATCATGCCTCCAGCGCAGGACAGCTGGATGGCAGCACCATTTATTTCCTTATGAGCCGTGGCTTCTCTCTGGAAGAAGCAAGACGCATTGTTATCGAAGCGATGATCCGTCCTATCGTTGATGAAATGGATGAATCGGTTCGCGAAGATGTAGTAACAGAACTGAGAAGAAAACTGGATTCTAAGGAGAGAGCATGAATAGCAATTTAATCAGAAGAGATTTTCCAATTCTGGAAACGAAGGTCAATGGACATCAGATCGTCTATTTTGATAATGCAGCTACGACCCAGCGGCCATTGCCGGTTGTGAATGCAGTACTGGATTATGTCACCCACAATAATGGGAATCCTCACAGAGGAGCGCACATTTTTGCCATTTCTGCGTCAGAAGCTTACGATTCTTCCAAAGAAGTGGTTCGCCGGTTCATCAATGCAAAGAGTACTGGAGAAATCATCTATACTAGAAATACCACAGAATCACTGAATCTCGTTTCCCGCTCCTATGGGGAAACTCATCTGAAAGAGGGCGATCACATTCTGATTACCATCGCTGAACATCATTCCAACCTGGTGACCTGGCAGAGAGTGGCTCAGAAGACTGGAGCCATCCTCGACTATATCTATGTGGATAAGGAAACCGGTCATTTCCCGGAAGAGGAATTAAAGAAGATCGATGATCCAAGAGTGAAGATTTTTGCCTTTGCTCATGTATCCAATGTCCTTGGTATTGATTTTGATCCTAAGCCTCTGATTCAGCGGGCCCATGCTCATGGGGCCATCGTCGTACTTGATGGCGCTCAGTCCACTCCGCACAAGAAAATCGACGTGCAGGATCTGGACTGCGATTTCTTTGCATTCTCCGGCCATAAGATGGGATCTATGGGCGGTATCGGCGTCCTCTACGGCAAGGAAGAACTCTTAAATGACATGGAACCATTCCTCCTGGGGGGCGACATGATCGACGATGTCCATGAACAGGAAACCACCTTTGCTGAACTGCCTGCCAAATTTGAAGCAGGCACCCAGTATGTAGAAGGCGCTGTCAGCCTGGTTGCAGCCATCCGTTATCTGGAAGCCATCAGTTATGATGAAATCAGAATGCAGGAGAAGAAGCTCATCACCCGCTGCCTGGAAGGGATGAAGAAACTTCCTTTCATCCACATCGTAGGTACCGACAATCCGGAAGAAAAAGAAGGACTTGCAGCCTTTACAGTAGAAGGTGTCCATCCCCATGATGTGGCACAGATCCTTTCTGCTGACGGTGTCTGCATCCGTACCGGTCATCACTGCGCTGAACCGCTTCATGACTATTTAGGGATCAATGCGACCTGCCGTGCGTCCTTCTATTTCTACAACACAGAAGAAGAAGTCGATTATTTCCTTGAAAAATTAAAAGACGTACGCAAAGTTATGGGGTATAGTGATTAATGGAATTAAAACAGCTTTACACTGATCTCATCCTGGAATATAACAAGGATCAGACCAATAAACGAAAAATAAGCAGCCCCACTGTCCATGAACATGGACATAACCCGAGCTGCGGTGACGATATTGATATTGAAGCGGTCATCGAAGACGGCATCATTAAAGACCTGGCATATACAGGAAGCGGCTGTGCCATCAGCCAGGCTTCCACCGCCATGATGGCAGAACTTTTGCAGGACAGAAGTGTAGAAGACGGACTTCGTCTCTGCCGCCTCTTCCTCGACATGATCCGGGGCAAGGTGACTGATGAATCTGAACTGGAAGAACTGGAGGCAGCCATCACGTTGAAAGATATTTCTCAAATGCCCGTCCGTGTAAAATGTGCTACCCTTGGCTGGCACACTTTGGCGGTAGCTCTGGAAAAGCTGGAAAAACAGCTGAACGAAAGTAAATAAAGTAAAAGAGAAGAGTTAAGAGAAGAGGGAAATCTCGCAAGACGAATCAGACTCTCAGATTAAAAGGCCTCAGCGTGAGCTGAGGCCTTTTTCAGCAGGAGACACTGCGTGTGACACTTGCATGATAAATATATCCAGCTCTGCCCTGTCTGGTTATCAGCACCGCTATGATAAAATAAAGAAAAGAATATTCTGGTGAGGTGATATATATGGTATATAAGAAAATACTGGCTGCACTGGCCATCGGTATGTATCTTTCATTTCCTGCCTTTGCCAATGATGGAGGCAAAGATAAGGAGATTCAGACTCCTTTTTTCGCTGTTGTCAAAGAAGGAAATAAATGGGGTGCCGTTGACGGAAGCGGTAGTGTTGTGATTCCTGTTTCTTATGACCGCATCGGTATCAGTCTTGCAGAAACTGCGGATCAGAGTGATGACCTTAGAAGTGATCCTGAAAGGCTCCAGCTGATTGAGGTGAAAGAAGGCAAGGAAAGAGGTTTTTATAACCGGAAGGGGCAGGTCATTGTGCCGATTTCCTACACATCCCGTTCTTTATGGCAAGAAGGGACTCTGGCTGTGCGGAATAAGGAGGGGAAAATCCTTTTCTATCAAAATGATGGTACTATGATTTCAGAAACGGCTTATGATGAAGCGTCCGATTTCCATAACCATATGGCTATCATAGAGAAGAAGGGTAAGTATGGTTATCTTTCTTCTGATGGAAAAGAGATCGCCCCTGTCTACGAGGATGCTCGGTTCTTTGATGAAGAAGGCATGGCACCGGTGAAGGAGAACGGCCGCTGGGGTGTGATAGACCGGGAAGGTCGTATGGTGATTGCGCCGCAGTATAAAGCCACCGGTCCTTCTTATGGGGAAGGTCTTCTGGCGGTGAAAGACAATAAGAATAAATGGGGATTCATAGACCGTAAGGGAAATGAAGTGGTACCTTTCGTTTATCGGAATGTGAGCCCCCGCTTTATCGACGGTTATGGGGCTGTTGAAAATGATGAGAAACTTTGGGGTTTCGTTAATACGAAAGGAAATGTAACTGCAGCGCCGCAGTTCAAAAAAGTGCTCACTCCTTTCTCCGAAGGGCTGGCAGGAGTCAGCACGGTAGATGGATATGGATATGTAAGACCAGATGGCACGCTGGCATTTCTGGCAGATTTCGATAAACTCTATCCTTTTGAAGATGGAATCGCTGAAGTGCGAAAAGGGGTGATTGTGGACAACTGGGCAACCGCAAGGCCACCATTTTCCATTGGTATCTCCTGGGGCATATGGCATCACCACCATCATGACCCCTGGGGATGGGGCATCGGTTTCCCGGTATGGAATTCCTGGGATTATGAAAGCGTCCCCACTATTCAGGTGAAACGGGGCTATATTGACAGGAACGGTAAGACCATCGCCAGCACTTCCAATGACCGGGTCTTCCCGGCAGATAAGGATGGCATCCTCATCAGAAATGACGGACGTTATGGATGGGTGAACAGAAAGGGAGAGTTCATCGCCCATATAACATATAGAGGACTTATTCCCATAAGGGAAGACCATGTACTCCTGGCCCAAAATAAAGATAAGAAGTGGGGCATCCTTTCCGCGGAGGACGGTAGCACCCTCGTGCCTTTTACATTCGATGCTCTTTCCTGTATTCATAAGGGAATCTACGGATATAAAAAAGAAGGACAGTGGGGACTTCTTTCCAGGGAAGGAAGAATCATTACGGAGCCTCTGTATAGAGAAGTAGGAGAAGGTACTTCAGGTTTCATCCCTGTAAGAACCAGCAGTGGCTGGAAGTATGTGGATGATGAAGGGAAAGACAGGATTACTTTTTCGGAAGAAGTATCAGAAGCCACTCCTTTCAGAAATGGAAGAGCCGGTGTCAGAATCGGCGGTAAATGGGGCATCATTGATACCACCGGCCATTTCATCTTTCCGCCCCGGTATGACGACATTCAGATCATGTAGAGATATGGGAAAGCTTACCAGAGGTGCCTCGGATATCTTTTGATATCAGGAACCATAAGGGAAAATCTTCCATCAAAAAAGGGATTGTGAGAAAATGAAATCATTTTCCACAGTCCCTTTTATTTTCAGGGTCCTAATATAAATGATGCAAGGCTGCCTACCTGCAAAAAGTATACTAGGGCCAGGCACCAACAGGTGCTGTATATAGTGTAGCACAATCAGAAATAAATGGTATGCAGAAAAAACTTTTAGGTGTCAATAAAAGAAAGTTGTAGAAGTTTTCTTATAAAATTTCTAATAAGATTTTCTGTTCTAATAAAAAGGAAATAGAAAAACATGAAGGGGCAGGCAGATAAAATGGAAATTTCTTCTTTCCTCTTTACAATAGACCGGTGATTTGCTATTATGTTCACATAAATACGGCGATGAAGAAAAGGAGTACGCATATGAAGCGAGCCGGTGATGGTGAGAGTCCGGCAAGATGCGGAAGGCGTTTCGGAGCTGCTGCCTGAATGAAGTAGGGCTGCAATAAATGAAGGCGGGTCTATGACCAATGAGGGTGGAACCGCGGGTTATCCCTGTAACTCGTCCCTGTAACGTAACTGTTACAGGGATTTTTTATATTTTTTAGGAGGAATTATGACATTTCAGCAGATTGTTTTAGCACTCCAGAAATTCTGGTCTAAACAGGGCTGTGTGCTTGGCGAAGCCTATGATACAGAAAAAGGGGCCGGCACAATGAATCCTTCCACTTTCCTTCGGGCTATTGGACCGGAACCGTGGAATGTGGCCTATGTAGAACCGTCCCGCCGTCCGGATGACGGACGTTACGGTGACAATCCGAACCGTCTTTACCAGCATCATCAGTTCCAGGTCATCATGAAACCGTCTCCTGACAATATTCAGGAAACCTATCTGGAATCTCTGAAGGAACTGGGCATTGATCCGGAAGAACATGATATCCGTTTCGTAGAAGATAACTGGGAATCCCCGACACTGGGCGCCTGGGGTATCGGCTGGGAGGTATGGCTTGACGGCATGGAAATCACCCAGTTCACCTATTTCCAGCAGGTGGGCGGTATCGATGAACATCCGGTCACTGTAGAAATCACCTATGGTCTGGAACGTATTGCCATGTACATTCAGGAGAAGGACAATGTCTATGACCTTGAATGGACAGATGGCGTAACCTACGGAGATATCTGGCATGAAAATGAATATGAACAGTCTGTATACAGCTACGAACTGTCTGACCATGATATGCTCTTCAAACTTTTTGACATGTACGAAGCAGAAGCAAAGAGAGTGGTGAAAGCAGGCATGGTTCTTCCTGCCTATGACTATGTGCTGAAGTGCTCTCATGCTTTCAACCTTCTGGATGCAGCAGGTGCGATTTCTCTTTCCGAACGTACGGAATACATTGCAAGAGTCCGCAATCTGTCCAGAATGTGTGCAAAGGCATGGTTCAAGAAGCGTAAGGAACTGGGATTCCCGATGCTGAAAGGAAGTGAAGGAAAATGAGTAAGAATCTTCTTTTAGAAATTGGTACAGAAGAAATGCCGGCTAATATTATGTCCGGTGTTGTAGAACAGCTGAAGGCACTGGCAGATGCCAGATTTAAAGAAAACCGCATTTCCTTCCATAAAATTACTGTATATGCTACTCCAAGAAGACTGGCAGTCCTCGTCGATGGCGCAGCTGACCGCCAGCCTGATGAAGAAGTGAAGAAGAGAGGCCCGTCCATTAAGGCTGCTTTCGATGAAGAAGGCAATCCCACCAGAGCCGCTCAGGGCTTTGCCAGAGGACAGCATATTGATCCTTCCGAACTGATCCGTGAAGGTGAATATACCTGGGCTCATGTAGTCAATAAAGGTGAAACGGTGGAAGAAGTCCTTCCGGAACTCTTCCTTTCCCTCATCACCGGCCTTAATTTCACAAGAAGCATGAGATGGGCTGATGAAGAAGCTCATTTCATCCGTCCGGTCCGCTGGATCGTAGCTCTTGCAGGCAGCGAAATCATTCCTGTGGAATTTGCTCATGTAAAGAGCGGCCGCATCAGCCGTGGACATCGTTTCCTCTGCAAGGAACCGGTAGAAATCGAAAAACCGGAAGATTACAAGGAAACCATGAGAAAAGCGTTCGTCATCGTGGATCAGGATGAACGCCGCGAAATGATCAGAAAAGGACTTCTGGAAACTGCAGATAAGCTGGGCGGCAAGGTCTGGCACAATGCAGACCTTCTGGAAGAAATCAACTACCTCGTTGAATACCCGACACCTCTCTACGGCAGAATCGACGATGAATTCCTGAAACTTCCGGTACCGGCAGTGGTTACACCGATGAGAGATCATCAGAGATATTATCCGGTAAGAAATGAAGACGGCTCTCTTATGCCCTATTTCCTCACTGTAAGAAACGGCGGCACAAAAGCGCTGGAAAATGTACAGCACGGCAATGAAAAAGTTCTCCGTGCCCGTCTGGATGATGCGAAATTCTTCTTCGAAAATGACCGCAAAAAGACACTGGAAGGCCACAGGGAAGATCTCACCCGTATCAACTACCAGGAAGGTATGGGAGATATGAGAGATAAGGCAGACCGTCTCCAGAAACTGGTGGCTTTCATTGGAAGCGACTGGGGATTTGGAGAAGAGGAAATGAAAGATGCCGATAGAGCAGCTTTCCTTTCCAAGTCGGATCTGGCTACCGGCATGGTTACCGAATTTACCGAACTCCAGGGTGAAATGGGTAAGGAGTACGCCCTTCTGGACGGTGAAAAGGCAAATGTGGCACAGGCGATTTTCGAACAGTACATGCCCCGTTTTGCCGGCGACATCCTTCCGAAGGAATCTATCGGAAGAGCACTCTCTCTTGCTGATAAACTGGACAATCTGGCGGCTACCTTCCTTCGCGGTCTGATTCCTACCGGTTCTCAGGATCCTTTTGCTCTCCGCCGTCAGACTATCGGTGCTGTAAACATTATCACCGATGGTAAAATTCACTGGGATATCAGAAGAGGCATTGCCAAAGCGCTGGAACTTCTCCCGGGGGAAGAAGAGACAAAGAAACAGATTCTCCTGCAGGTGGAAGATTTCTTCCGGCAGCGTATCCGTGCCATCCTTCTGGATAGCGGCATGGACTACGATATCATCGATGCGGTCCTTGCCGGTCCTGTAGATGATATTTACGCCATCTTCCTGAAGGCACAGGCTATGGCTGACAGCCATGTGAAGGAAGAAGCAGATCTCCGTCAGGCTATTACCCGTCTCTCCAACATCACCAAGGGTAAAGAAGCTGGCGAAGTGGACGCTTCCCTCTTCCAGGAAGAAGAAGAAAAGAAACTGGAAGATGCACTGGTTAAGAATATGGATGAAGTTTACGGTCTGTATAAAGATTACAGATACGGCGATGCGCTGCCATTCTTAAAGGCACTGATCCAGCCGGTCAATGAATATCTGGACCATGTCATGGTTATGGTAGAAGATGAGCCTGTAAAGAATAACCGTATCGCGCAGCTGAAGAAGACCCTGGCGCTCTTCGACGCGTGGGGCGATTTCAGTAAACTGGTATAATAAGCATAAAAAAGGAGTTGCGAATGCAGCTCCTTTTTTTATGCAAAGCTGTGAGCAATGAGCAAAGAGCAGTGGTGACAGCACCGCTGAATATATTCATCGGCGAAGCCGATACCTTAATGTGGGCTCTCCTCCCAGAAAAGCAAAGCTTTTCGCCTGAGGGCGATGGCGGCGGACAAAAACCCGGCATCTGAGGAAAAATCCGCAGTATGAGTCCCTGAAGTTATTGCACCGTTGCCCATTAGGCTTCATAATAAAAATCCAAATGTTTATTACCTTTGCTCTGCGCCCATAGCTCATTTCTCACAGCTGGAAGAGCACTCCCTTTTATAATGCATGGGTTCTCTGGCGGAGATAAATAGGTAATGAGTTAATTTCATGAATTCTATAATAACTATATCGAAAAATACTTGACTGAAAAGGAAAGTAACGATATAATAATACCAGAGTAAATCGATATATTTAGTTAATATTATTCAATATATTTTTAAAGAGAAAAGGAGAAAAAACTATGTTTACTTTACCTGATCTGCCATATGCTTATGATGCTCTTGAACCGGTTATGGACGAAGCAACCCTCCATTTCCATCATGACAAACATCATGCTACCTATACTGCAAACCTGAATAAAGCGCTGGAAGCTCATCCAGAACTCTTTGAAAAGTCCATCCGTTATCTCATCGGTCATCTGAATCATCTGCCGGAAGATATCAGAGGGGCAGTAAGAAACAATGGCGGCGGTTACTTCAACCATGCTCTTTTCTGGGAAATGATGGCTCCAGAAGGAAGCACCTCTTTCGCAGGAAAGATTGCAGACCAGATTAATAAAGATTTCGGCTCCTATGAAGAATTCAAGAAGAAATTCTCCAATGCAGCAGTTTCCCAGTTCGGAAGCGGCTGGGCATGGCTCGTATGGGCTGATGATCATCTGGAAGTGCTCTCCACCTCCAACCAGGATAACCCGCTCACCGATGGCAAGAAACCACTTCTGGCTCTCGACGTTTGGGAACATGCTTATTATCTGAAATATCAGAACCGCAGAGCAGACTTCGTTGAAGCCTTCTTCCGCATCATCAACTGGGATTATGTAAACTCCCTCTTCGAAGAAGCAACTGATATGAAGAAATGCGGAGCTAAATAATTAAGTTTCACTCCTCTACACACCACTATAAAAGGGACTGCCTCAAGACAGTCCCTTTTATAGTGGTTATTTATTTGTTCATATCCAGTATTTCTGCTTCTTCCAGAAGTTTATTCTTCTGGGTGCTTCCGGGGAACCATTCGATATGAAGGGGAAGGCGGAAGGTTTTTCTGAAATCCTTCTTCAGCCCCTGCAGGGTATGAGCCGGGACATCGAAGCTGTCTTGGCCTGTATAGATGCGAAGGTCCATGGTCTGAGGGGTGGTATGGCAGATGACTCTGGTGATGCTCTGTTCCCTCGTTTCATCCAGTGCTTCCGCTATGGCAAGGAAGAGGGCCATGATACGCACATGTTTCATTTCTTCATCAGAAAGGATTTTTATATGAGTATTGGCTTTCAGGATTTTGCTGGAATATCCATGATGGAAGGCACAGATGAGGGCGCACATGATCTGTTCTCTGTGAGACCAGCCGAATATGTGGGCATTGGCAGTGATGTAGGCGCTGTGCCTTGCATGGCTGTAATAATTGACGATAGTGCCGGTATCGTGAAGAAGGCCGGCAGCGGTAAGGATTTCCCGCATCCTTCCGTCTAAGCGGTGCACATTTTTCCACTGGTCAAAGAGGGAAAGGGCAATGGCGGTGACATAGGAAGGGTGGCGGTCATATTCCAGGGGAAGGGTATGGATGTAATTTTTCACCGATGTAAGGAGCATGTGATGTTTCCATTTTTCTTCCTTATCATAGACAGGGTCATAATAGTGGAAGAAGAGCCCTTCCCGGAGGCCGCAGCCGGAAATGGTGAGGCAGGAAGATTTTGATTTCTTTACGATTTCCTGAACCACCAGCGCGCCGGAGATAATGATATCAGCCCGTTCTTCAGAGAGTCCGGAAATCTTCTGCCTTTCCTCATAGGTTTTGCTGGTGATGGATTTCACCATGACCATCAGATCTTCCGTAGGAAGCTGGTAGTTATGGAGTTTCGGCAGGGGATAGGAGGAATTTCTCTGATGCACTTTGGCCAGATTACGGACGGTACCGCCTACGCCGATGACTTCCATCGGTTTTTGGGGGAACCAGGGAATGGCAGAAAGCTCTTTCTGGATGAATTTTCTGATTTCTGAAACCTTGGATTCACTGACTGTACCGGAAGACTGGAACATTTCTGTGAGGGTCACAGCACCGATGGGGATGGAAACAGAGTGGATTCTTTTCTTGTTCTTTACAAGGGAGATTTCCACGCTGGCACCACCCAGATCAAAGAGGAGGAAATCTTTCCGGTCGATGGTATGGATGACGCCGGAAAAACCAAGGGAAGCTTCTGCTTTGCCGCTGATGATGGTAAGGGGGATGCCGGTTTTCAGGCGTACCCGTTTCAAAAAGGAAGAGCCGTTGGCTGCATTCCTCACGGCTGCTGTGGCTACCGCCAGTATTTTCTTTACTTTCAGGGCAGAAATGATATGGGAATACACTGTAAGACAGGAGAGGGCTCTCTGCTGGGCCTCTTCGGTGAGGAGACGGGAATCCAGTGTCATCCCTTCTGCCAGACGGATGGATTTCTTTTCCTGATACACTAATTTATAGGAACCCTGGGGACCGATCTGCATCACGATGAAACGGATGGAGTTGGAGCCCAGGTCAATAATGGCAATGCGATCCATAGTATCTCCTTAATCGATATAAACACGGAAGTGTATGATTATTTCTTATTTTACAACAGATAGGGAGTGAAAAAAAGAAAGGACAGCGGTGAAATAAAGATTTCAACGGAAGGGAATTCGTTTATCGTCATGAAAAATTTACATTTTGTCATTTAAATAATCTCTGTTGTGCTACAATAATAATCAAAAAGGGATAGATATAGAAATAGAGGGCATGATGGTTAATGAACATGCCGAATCATAGAAAAGGATGGAATTCCGTCCTTTATATATAAGAATATATTATACATATATAGTGAAGATTATAAGAATGGAGGATGGCCATGCCGGAACAGAAACCGCTCATCTATGGAATCATTCATATCGGCTCATCTAATGTGTCCATGCGCATTGTACAGTACAACAGTGTAAAGGATATGCGGCTCATTGAATCGGTTCGCAAGGAGACGACCTTTGGGGAAGAGGTCTTTAATCATAAGAAACTGTCTTTCCCGTCCATCAAAAAACTCTGCCGTATGCTGACCGGCTTAAAGCAGCTTCTCCTTGATTATCAGGTGAAGGTATATGCCGTATATGCGACAGCAGTCCTCCGGGAAGCAGAGAACTGCCGGTCCATCATAGATCTGATACGGGTGAATACAGGATTCAACGTACAGGTGGTTGATATGCCGCAGGAAATCTATTTCAAACACTTCGGCCTGCAGTATCAGTTCAAACAGTATAACAAGGAGCAGGGCGGACGGCTGGGGAATAATTTCCTCTTCGTCGATATTACATCAGGCTGCGTAGGGCTGACAGTATGGGAAAACGGTTCTCTCTGCTATCAGCACAATGTACATATCGGAACGCTCCGCCTTCTGGAAACCTTCCGCATGAATCAGAGAGATTCCGTGGATTTTCCGGAGGCCCTTGGAGAATATATCCATGCCATCATGGAACCTCTGTGGCTGACAGTACGGAAATATGAAATCGATACAGTCATCCTTTCCGGCCGGGAAGCCCGGATTGTGGCCAGCCTCATGAATCTGGACAATGGGAAGGAAATCAATCTGGTCAGCCGGGAGAATGTTCTCCGGTTCTATGAAGAATCGGGACACCTTTCTTCTTCCATGATCATGCAGAAGTATGGAATCGATGAGTCCAGAGCTTCTGTGGTCATTCCTACTATACATATATATAAGGAAATACTGGACAATATTCCTGTACGGAAGGTAGCCATGATGGGCATGACCTTCGTGGAAGCAGCTTCTGTCTTCTACGGCGCGCAGAAAACAAAAGATCCGGCCCTCTTATATATGAGAGCCCAGAATCTGGAACTCACCCGTTCCATAGCGGCAGCCTATTATTATGAAGCAGACCATGCAAAAGCCATGGAAAGGTACAGCTATCACATCATCCGTGCCTTTGACCAGTATAACGGACTGAACGAAAGAGATGAATTCCTTCTCCGTATGGCCATCATCCTTTATCAGATCGGGAAATACGTCAATCTCCTGGGCTCTTCCATCCAGGCATGGAGCATGGTACAGGGGACCGATATATTCGGGATTTCTGACAGAGAAAAGGATATTGTGGCCTGCATCGTTTACTATGACCACAAGGGCATGCCCAATGACGATGACAAGCCATTCCGCATCCTGTCTGATGAATCGAAGATGACAGCCCTGAAACTCATCGCTATCTTCCGCCTGGTCCGGGCGATGGACATGTCCAGAAAGCAGAAGCTGAAAGATGTATCTGCCAGGATTACGAAAGATTCCCTGCTGATAGAATATGAAAGTGATGAAAACACAGCACTGGAAACATGGATGTTTGATAAAGAAAAAGAATTTTTTGAAAATATATTCGGTATGGAAGCCAAACTGGAGCGGAGGTAATTATGGAAAGCGGCGTATATAATCATCGATATTACCTGAATAGAGAGCTCTCCTGGATTCAGTTCAATCTGAGGGTTCTTCAGGAAGCAGTAGATCCCAATAATCCTCTGCTGGAAAAACTGAAATTTCTGGCCATTACCAGTTCCAATCTGGATGAATTTTTCATGATCCGGGTGGCCGGTCTGAAACATCAGAATGAAAATGGAGTGAAACACCGGGATATTGCCAACATGACTCCTTCCGAGCAGCTGGAGGCCATTGCCGATGCCTGCCAGAAGCTGGTGGCAAGGCAGTATACCTATTTCCACATGATCCGCAAGGAACTGGAAACAGAAGGCCTTTATTTCATCCGTCCTGAAAATGCCAGCGATTATCAGAAACAGTGGCTCAGCGATTATTTCGAAAGGCAGATTTTCCCGGTAGTAACCCCTATGGCTGTGGATTCTTCCCATCCATTCCCCTTCCTTGCCTCAAAGAGTCTCAATATCGCCATGCTTCTGGAAAGAAATGAAAGAGATATGGAAGTGGACGAGGAAAACGACATTGATGTGAAAACCGCCATCGTACCGGTACCGTCCGTACTTCCACGAATCATCCGTCTTCCGGACAGCGCTGAAAATCCGGACCGTCATGATTTTGTATTCCTGGAACAGGTGATTTCCTACTTTGCATCCCGTCTCTTCATAGGCTATGATCTGCTGGAAACCAGGCCTTTCCGTATCACCAGGGATGCGGACCTCAATCTGGATGAAGAAGATGCTCAGGATCTGGTAGTAGAAGTGGAAAAACAGCTGAAGAAAAGACAGAGAGGGGAAGGCGTCCGTCTTGAATTTGAACGGGGAACCAGCCGTTTCATGCGCCGCTTCATGAGTTCTGAAATGAATCTTGGTCCGGAAGACATGTATGAAATCGACGGCCCTATCGACCTTACCACCTTCTTCTCCTTCTGCGGCATCAAGGGGTATGACGACCTCCGTTATCCGGAAGCCCATCCCCATCATCCCTGGTCCATGATTACCCTGGAAAAGGAAAACAAGCGGAATATTTTTGAAATGATAAGGGAGAAGGATCTCCTCGTACACCTTCCCTATGAATCCTTCGACGATTCGGTGGTCAATTTCGTAGCTTCTGCGGCTGCGGACCCTGATGTCCTTGCTATCAAGCAGACACTGTACCGCGTTTCTTCCTCCAGCCCCATTATTCAGGCACTGGAAAAGGCGGCACAGAACGGAAAACAGGTTACCGTACTCATGGAAGTGAAAGCCAGATTTGATGAAGCCAACAACATTTTAATGGCAAGGAGACTGGAAAAAGCAGGCTCCCACGTTATTTACGGCCTTGTAGGTCTTAAGACCCACTCGAAATGTACACTGGTCATCCGGCGGGAAAAGGACGGCATCAGAAGATACGTCCATGTGGCTACAGGCAACTACAATGCTTCCACCGCCAAGCTGTATACCGATCTGGGCATCTTTACCTGTAATGACCGGTTCGGCAGCGATGCTACCGCATTCTTCAACCTTCTCTCCGGCTATTCAGATCCGCCGCTCTGGGATTCCTTCATTGTAGCGCCAATTAATTTAAGACAGCGGTGCATGGAACTTATAGACCGGGAAATCGCATTCGCCCAGCGGGGAGAACCGGCTCATATGGTAGCTAAAATGAATTCCCTTCTGGATAAGGAAATCATTGCCAAACTCTATAAAGCATCTCAGGCAGGGGTGAAAATCGAACTCATCGTCCGTGGCATCTGCGTTATCATCCCGGGCATTCCCGGCGTCAGTGACAACATCACCGTACGCAGTCTGGTAGGCCGGTTCCTAGAACACAGCCGGGTATTCTGGTTCTACAACGGCGGACGGGAAGAACTATATATCGGCAGTGCCGACTGGATGCCAAGAAACCTGAACGACCGGGTGGAGCTCATGATTCCTGTAAAAGATCAGGAACTTTCCGGGAGGCTGAAGGAAATGATCCGTCTGGAACTGGCAGACAATCAGAAAGCCCATATCATGCAGTCTGACGGCAGCTGGACTAAGGTGATCGCCCAGGAAAACCGCCTGTCTGCTCAGGATACCTTCCAGAAACTGGCTGAAAAGAGAGCTCGGGAAGATGAAATGACACTGGCCCAGAAAATGGAACCTTATGTTCCTGTACTCGGTACCGGCAAGAGATAAACATCATTTATAAGAGGAGTCATAAAATCAAGATTGGTGAGCGGATGGCATCTTCGCTGATGCATATGGAAAAGATTGTCAGCAGCAGTCATAAATGCAGGTTCTATCGAATAAATAAGGATAGGCTCATAACACGGATCTGATAGAAAATTATCCTCTCAGAAGAGTCTGTGAGAAAATGGGATTACATTTTTTCACAGACTTTTTTAGTGGTCAGATTTCTGAAGCAATGAGGATGAATTCACTTGGCGGGAATATGAGAAAGAAAGGGGCAAAGGACCGTTCCGATGCCTTTTCCGGCGGCCTGTATATAGCGCCCATTTGTGTATGAATGGATATGAAATCCATAGACTGGAGAGAATGATTTTATCGGCTGAAAAGGAGCAGATTTTTCTCCTTTATAATCAATTAACCACTTTTGTTAACAGAATGGCTTGATTTTGGGAATGGTATATTTAAAACACAATGTTTTAGATTTAGGAGTCCCACAAATGTCAAAATTATCACCGAACACACGTTTTATAAACAGGAAAACATGGGACAAAAAAGTTCTATCTCCATGAAAGGCGTCCTTCTTTTAATGGTTGACAATAAAAGTAAATGAAAAAGGGGCAAAATGGTGGAATAGCGAGAAAAACTAAGATTTTCCCTCTAATAATTCTCTCATTTATTTCAAATGTCCATTCCCAGAAGACAAGATTGACAATTAAGTGAATTGGAAAAGCACGATAAATACTGATTATTCTTTTAATTCAGCAAAATTAAGAAGCGGAACTGGATTCGAAAAATAAAATTTTTCAAGAGTGAAAAGTACGATAAATACTGATAAAAATCAGAGATTTTATATTGTAAACTCAAATAAATTTGACAAAAAGTCCATGTATGGTAGAATAACCGCCGTAGGAGAGATAAATATGAAACATGACACTTTTGAAAAAGCAGTAAAAGCAATCACCTGTTCCCTTCTTCTCTTCTCCATGGCTGCCCAGGCAGATCTGTCTATGGCCTTTGGAGGAGGACCGGTAGAAGGAGACAAGGTGGTCACTATATATGATGGAGACCAGAAGAAAGTCATCACCACCAGAACCAACAGCTTCAAAAAAGTATTGAATGATTCAGATGTTACTCTGAAAGCGTATGACCGGTACTGGACAAGCACAGATGAAGTTACTGATGGCTCCCTTGTTGTAGTAGAAAGAGCAAAACCTGTAACTCTTGTTTATAAGGGCAAGTCCAAGACCATCTACACCACCCAGCAGACTGTGCAGGGGGTTGTGAATGAATCAGGCTTTGACTGGAAGACAGTGATGCCTGTAGAAGATGGCATGACCAAAGTAACGAAGGGGATGAAGATCCATGTAGTTCCCTATACTTCCAGAAAGGTAAGCCGCGTGGAATCCATGCCTGTAGAGTACAACACATGGTATGATGCAAGCCTTGCTCCCGGACAGAGAGTTGTTGTTCAGGAAGGAACTCCTGGAAAACGGGAAGTGGAAGTGGAAGAATACATTTCTGACGGAAAGGTCATCAAGACAGTGCAGAACCATGTCCACGTACTGAGCGAAGGAACACGGGGCATTGCCAAAAGCGGGGATCCAGAAGGAGCTCTCGGCTATGTCCGCGTCATGAATGCCAGTGCCTATCATCCTTCCGATGGAAACGGTCTTGGCATTACCGCTACCGGTACAAAAGCCGGTTATGGTACTGTAGCTGTAGATCCACGAGTGATTCCTCTGGGTTCTACCGTGTATATTCCTAATTATGGTACAGCCGTTGCAGCAGATACTGGCGGCGCCATTATAGGGGACCGCATTGACCTCTGCATGGAAACTTTCGAAGAGTGCTACAACTTCGGAAGACAGAATGTGGAAGTCTTCGTGAATTACTAAAAAGCAAAAAGACTGTGAAAAAATGAGATTTCATTTTCTCACAGTCTTTTTTTGTAAATCTTTATTCAGGCAGAGACCTGATTTCCTGAGTCCCGCTGGGAGTCTTATGCTCAATGCTCCGGCCTTGATATATTCATCGGCAAGGCCGATTCCTTCGCTCATGGCTTATGGCTCTTTTATGGTAGGGTTATAGGACATTTTGTGTGTTTTTTTATGCCAATGGAGCTAGTGTTTATCGA
>OLSG01000973.1_pt1 | contig 32621 bp, 30 predicted proteins | sample 1673041 | NCBI WGS metagenome assembly OLSG01 (sample SAMEA3136749, study PRJEB25190) | human gut metagenome | reverse complement strand
CACCGGACGGCGAACATCTTATAGACTTCCACGGCCCGTTCCATGGTGAAAACCTGGATATTACCAACTCTGGCCCCATACTTCCCGTTTTGCTTAATCAACATGATCTTTACCACCTTTCAAAATTCTGCGGAACAACCGCCGGAGCGGGACGAACACCGCCACAAATATCACAAGAGAAATTAGAAATTTCATCGTTTGCCCTCCTATTGACAAAACTAGATGATTTGTTTTATATTTGGGGTGCGGGGTTGTGGCCCCGCACCCCTGGCCTTTACCAGTCCAGCAATTTGAGGATTGCCGCTGTTATCAGGCCGGATACCGTGCCCGCCAGAATGTCGGCCAGGAAGTCAACCTTTCTGGAGGGCTGCGCCGTAGGTTTTCGCCTACGGCGCTTTTTGTTTCCCATTTGAACCACCCCCTTTCTGATTAGTATTATATACTCACGCAAGTATAAATTCAAGATGGAATAATGCACAAATATACTTGTGAGAGTTTGTGGAAAATATATACTTGTGTGAGATATAGAAAGGTGATAGAATTACACCAAGGAGGCGAGGACATGGAGCCAAGGAAAGGAACCGCGGCAACCAGAGCGAAAAACAAGTATAATGCCGCAAACTATGACCGCCTTTCCCCGTTTGTGAGGAAAGGGAAAAAGGACAGGTATAGGGCCGCAGCAAATGCTAGGGGATATAGCCTTAATGAGTTCATGGAAACCGCCATGGACCGCCTGGCGGACGAAATCCTGGGAAAAGAGTAGCGGAGCCACACGCGCCGGGGTGGCCCGCATGAATAGCCGCCCCGCCGGAATAATCATTTTTCTTTGTTCAGACTATTACCACGGATTTTGAGGAAAACCGTGCTAAAGTTAAGAAAAAGTCTGGTTATTCCCACACGGAGGCGCGGCGGTGAAGAAATTTCTATACCATGGAAAGAAGAATATATGCGGGGACCGGATCAGACTGGCGCGGCTAGGGAAACGGCTGTCACAGACGGACCTGGCCCGTATGCTCCAACTGCAAGGGGTCCCGGCGGAGCGGGACATAATCAGCAGGATGGAAATAGGGGATCGGCTTGTCACGGATTACGAGGTGGTGACGATAGCTGAGGTCCTGGCCGTTTCCGTGGTGTGGCTTTTGGGAAAGGAAGAATGAGGGCCGGCGTGGGTTGAACCACGCCGGCCTTTTTGCGCAGGGGGTGCACTATGAATTACAAGGGCTTTCATCATCTGAAATGGGAAGACCGTTTGAAAATAGAAGGGGCGCTGAAAACCGGCGGCAGAGTGGCGGAGATTGCGGAAATGCTGGGGGTGTGCCGGAAAACTATATACAACGAGATCAAGCGCGGCCTGTGCCTCCAGCAGAAAGATGGATACATATTCCAGGAAGAATACTGTGCCGAGGTGGCGGAGCGGAAGTACCAGGAGCACTTACGGGCGAAGGGGCCGGAAATCAAACTGGGCAAGGATCACGCTTTCGCCAATTTCATCGAGCGGAAGATCATAGACGACCACTATTCCCCGGGCGCGGTGCTGGCCTACATCGAGGCGGTCGGCTTGGAGTTTGAAACCCACATCTGCGAAACCACACTTTATTCCTACATCTACCGGGGGGACGTGTTCTTGGACCTGACGGAGGAACACCTGCTGTATAAAGGGGAGCGGCGGCGGGAGTACGAACAGCGGGAGCGGGCGAAAGAGGCCCCCGGGGATACCATCGAGGACCGGCCGCCGGAGGTCCGGGCGCGGAATACGTTTGGCCACTGGGAAATGGACAGTATTATGGGGCCGGTGGGATCCAAGGCGGCCCTGCTGGTGCTGACCGAGCGGCTGACGCGCTGGGGCCTGGTGATCCGGGTCCCGGACCATACGGCGGAAAGCGTGGTCCGGGCGCTGAACCGGGTGGAGCGGAGAATGGGAAAGCGGTTCCGTGAAGTGTTCCGAACCATTACCGTGGACAATGGCTGTGAGTTTATGGACTGTGCCGGCCTCCAGAAGTCATATAGGTTAAAAGGCCCGCGCACAAAAATATATTACTGCCACCCATATTCCCCGCAAGAGCGCGGGAGCAATGAGAACATGAACAGGATCCTGCGGCGGTGGTTCCCCAAGGGAACGGACTTTGACCAGGTGACGGAGGCGGAAGTGGCCATGGCGGCGGAATGGATGAACAACTACCCGCGCCGGGTCCTGGGATGGAGATCTGCCGGGGCCGTTTTCGAGGAGTACCTGGCCGCCTGAAATCTGCACAGCGGGAGCGGGACAACCGGGGCCGGGTTTTGGCCGCCGGTGATTTTTCGCGCCCAGCCCAGGGCGAAAACCAGAGAAAAACCCCGCTCCACAAGGGTGGAGCGGGGAAAGTATATCACACTTCAAAAATTTTTCTTGATATTTTGTAATTTATACTTGACTTTTTCAAAAGTCCCCGCGGCCTGTCCCGCCTCATTGGCAAACACCACAAACGCCCGGTCCGAAAGGACCGGGCGTTTGTGGGAAGAAGGAGACAATACAAAAGGGGACCGGGCCCCGGCCTGCCGACTGGCAGGCATGTCCGGCGGCCTTCTGTACAGGGGTAGCGATGGAAACGGAGGTCAGCGGCCCCCTTCGGGGCCCCGGCCTCGGCTTTCCGCCTTGGACCTTTCAGCGGCCTCGCGCCGCCTCTCTGGAAACCCGTGCCGGCCCGGCCGGGCCGGCACGGAATGGATCAGAACTGGCTCTCAGATCACTCCACGTCCATGTCCGGCTTGTTGAACTCGCCGAACAGCTCCTCGTTGCTGGGCATATCCTCGGGCAGAGGACGGGCCACCCAGGTGGTGTTCATGTAGTGCTTCAGGCAGATGTTCTCGGACACGATGTTGCCGCCCCAAGTGCCGCACCCCATGGAAGACGTGGGAGGCATGCCGTTGGTGGAAGAACCGGAGTTGCCGCGGTTGTTGGGCTGGCGCACCATGATGCGGGACACGGGGGCGCACATGCCCAGACGATGGATGTGGTCGTCGTCGAAGGAGTAGATGCCGCAGCTGTGGCCCTTGCCGCCCACGTTGAACATGGCCTGCATCATGGTCAGCGCGTTCTCAAACTCCCCGTAGTACTTGAACAGGGTCAGCAGAGTGGTCAGCTTCTCGCTGGAGAAGAAGTGCTCCTTGCCCACGTTCTCGATGCCGCCGCCGGTCACAGCGATGAACTTCCGGTCAGCCGGGATCTCGAACCCAGCGGCCTCCGCCAGCTTCTGCGGGCTGATGGCCACGGTGTTGGGCAGACGGTGCCCCGCCTCGTCCCACATGACGGCCTTCAGCTTCTCAGCCTCTTCCTCGTTGGCCAGGTAAGCGCCCTCCTTCACCAGGGCGGCTACGAACCCGTCGTACACGTCCTCGTGGATGATCAGGTTGCCGTCGCAGGAGCAGCCGGAGCCGAAGTCGGAGCACTTGGAGATCCGGGTGTTCATGGCAGCCTCAGCCTGACGCTCGGGGGTGTTGCAGGTGTTGTCGATGATGACAGTCGCGTTGCCGGCGCCGGAGCCGTAGGCCGGCACGCCGGAGGAGTATGCGGACTTGACCATGGGACGGCCGCCGGTGGCGATGACCAGGTCACAGCGCTTCATCAGCTCCTGGGTCAGGGTGATGCTGGGCTCCTCGATGCCCTGGATGATGTCGGCGGGAGCGCCCTCACGCACCAGGGTCTCACGGATGATGTTGATGCACTTGTTGGTGGTCTTCTTCGCGCGCGGATGGGGGCTGCAGATGATGACGTCACGGGCCTTGATGGCATAGATCACCTGGCCGGCAGGGGTCAGGCAGGGGTTGGTGGTGGGCACCAGAGACGCGATCACGCCCACAGGCTTGGCATACTTCACGATGCCCTTCTCAGGGATCTCCTCGATCACGCCCACGCTCTTCTGACGCAGGCAGTCCCGCAGGATCAGCTTCAGCTTGTTCCGCTTGTTCCGCTTGGTCACCTTGTCGCCCAGGCCGGTCTCGTCCACCGCCTCGTCAGCCAGGTTCGCCCAAACCTTCATGTCGATCACAGAAGCGGCGACCGCCTGGCACAGCCGGTCCACGCGCTCCTGGTCATAGGTGGCGATGATCTCCGCCGCAGCGCGGGCCTTAGCGACCATCCCGTCCAGCATTTCGATCTGCTCAGGAGTGACTTCTTTCGCCATTGTAATGATCTCCTTTTCCTTATTATTTGCCGGACCTCCGTCCAGCTTTCCTTACTGTCGCCATTATACCACTTCTTCCTCTCCCGTCCAATACTTCATTTCAATGGTCTTGATAGAAGTTTTTTATCCTGACACTGGAACACCAGGCTGGAGAGAAAAAAGCACCTTCCTCCGGCGTATGGGACAGCGCGGGAGGGAAGGTGCTTTTGGCAGGGAGGGATATCCTTAAGGTTTACGGATAAAGGCCTCGTACAGGCAGATGACAAATCCAATGACCCCCATAGCGCAAAAAACGAGGTAGGGGATCAGTAGCTCGTTGCCAAGCAGCGCTGCAAGGGTGCCCGTCATGCCGTTATAGGTATATTGATTTTGGGACAGATACAAGCTGAAGATAAGGTATCCGAGGCTGCCTGTCAGAAACAGCATACCGCCGAAATGGGATCTTTTCATAGGTGTCTCACTCCTCGTCCAGCTTGAGGACTGCCATGAAAGCTTCAGTGGGCAGTTGGACTGTGCCCAAGGTACGCATTTTCTTTTTGCCTTCCTTTTGCTTCTCCAGCAGCTTCTTCTTGCGGGTGATGTCGCCGCCGTAGCACTTGGCCAGCACGTCCTTCCGCATGGCCTTGACGGTCTCCCGGGCGATGATCTTGCCGCCGATGGCCGCCTGGACCGGGACCTCAAAGAGCTGGCGGGGGATGTTTTCCTTCAGCTTCTCGCAGATGCGTCGGGCCCGGGCATAGGCCTTGTCCCTGTGGGCGATGAAGCTGAGGGCGTCCACCTGGTCTCCATTGAGCAGCAGGTCCACCTTGACCAGTTCGCTGGGCTCATAGCCCTCCAGCTCGTAGTCCAGGGAGGCATAGCCCTTGGTGCGGGCCTTCAGGGCGTCAAAGAAGTCGTAGATGATCTCGCCGATGGGCATGGAGTAGTGCAGCTCCACCAGGTTGGTGTCCAGATACTGCATGTCCTTAAACACGCCCCGGCGGTCCTGGCACATGGGCATGATGTTGCCCACATAGTCGGGGGGAGAGATGATGGAGACCTTAGCATAGGGCTCCCGGGCCTCCAGGATGGCGCCGGGATCGGGGTAGTTGTGGGGGTTGTCCACCCGCACCACGGTGCCGTCCGTCTTGGTGACCTCGTAGATCACGGAGGGGAGGGTGGTGACCAAGTCCAGGTCGAATTCCCGCTCCAGCCGCTCCTGGATGATCTCCATGTGGAGCATGCCCAAAAAGCCGCAGCGGAACCCAAAGCCCAGGGCAATGGAGGACTCGGGTTCGAAGGACAGGGAGGCGTCGTTGAGCTGGAGCTTATCCAAGGCATCCCGCAGATCAGGATATTTGGAGCCGTCCTCGGTGTAGATGCCGCAGAAAACCATGGGCTGGGCCGGCCGATAGCCGGGGAGGGGGGCTGCAGAGGGACAGTCGGCGCCGGTGATGGTGTCACCCACCTGAGTGTCCTTTACGTTCTTGATAGAGGCGGTGAACCAGCCCACCTCACCGGCGGTGAGCTGCTGGCAGGAGTCCATGCCCAGGGGGCGGAGATACCCGCAGTCCAGCACCTGATAGCTGGCACCGGAGGCCATCATTTTGACCCCCATGCCCTTTTTCAGCGTGCCCTCCATCACCCGGAAATAGACGATGACGCCCAGATAGGGGTCATACTGGCTGTCAAAGATCAGGGCTTTCAGGGGGGCGTCCGGGTCGCCGGCGGGGGCGGGGACGTTCTGCACGATGTCCTCCAGCACAGCGGGGATGTTGATCCCCTGCTTGGCAGAGATCTCCGGCGCGTCCAGGGCGGGCAGGCCGATGATGTCCTCCACCTCGTGCTTGGCCTTCTGGGGGTCGGCGGCGGGGAGGTCGATCTTGTTGAACACGGGCAGGATCTCCAGGTCGTGCTCCAAGGCCAGATAGGTGTTAGCCAGGGTCTGGGCCTCCACACCCTGGGTAGAGTCCACCACCAGCACCGCGCCCTCGCAGGCGGCCAGGGACCGGGACACCTCATAGTTGAAGTCCACGTGGCCCGGGGTGTCGATCAGGTTCAGGGCATAGGTCCTGCCGTCCTCCGCCTTGTAGTCCAGGCGGACGGCCCGGGCCTTGATGGTGATGCCCCGCTCCCGCTCCAGATCCATGTTGTCCAGCAGCTGGGACTCCATCTCCCGCTGGGGGACGGCGTCACACAGCTCAATGAGCCGGTCAGACAGCGTGGATTTTCCGTGGTCGATGTGGGCGATGATGGAAAAGTTGCGGATCAAAGATCGGTCAGTCATAAAAGGAAACCTCCTTGGGAAGATCCACGGCCCCGTGGAAGCGGGGCGTGTGGGAAGAAGAGGGCTCTACTCCGATAGGATCAGCGGCCCCTATTTTACCGGATAAGGGTGTTCTCCGTCAAGGTCTCTTCCCGGGACTCCTCGGCGGAGAAGTAGTAGCGCAGGATGTCCGCCGCGATGCTGGCCAGAGTGGAGCCGCTGCCGCCCTTCTCCACCACCAGGGAGATGGCGATCTGCGGATCGTCATAGGGGGCGAAGCAGACGAAAACAGCGTTGGATTCCGTCTCGGCGTTGACCTGGGCGGAGCCGGTCTTGGCGCCCACCTGGACAGGAAGGTCCTGGAAATAGCGGGCCAGAGAGCCCTTCCCGGTGGTCAGGGCCAGCATCCCCGCTTTCACCGCATCCAGATTCTCCGGCTGGATGTCGATGGAGTCCAGCACCTCCGGTTCGTAGGTGTAAAGCACCTGGGAGAAGTCGCTGGATTTGACCTCCTTGAGGAGATGGGCAGAGTACCGGGTTCCCCCGTTGACCAGGGTGGCGATGTAGTTGGCCAGCTGGAGGGGGGTGAACTGGCTGCTCTCCTGGCCGATGGCCACCGACAGGGTGCTGCCCTCGTACCAGGTCTGCCCCATGGACTGAGTGTACTCCGGTCCGGCCATGACGCCGGTCTCCTCATACAGCTCGATGCCGGTGGGCTCCCCGAGGCCGAATTTGGCGGCAAACTCCTGGAGCCCCTGAATACCCACCCGGCGGCCCACATCGAAGAAGAATACGTTGCAGGAGACCTCCAACGCCTCGGACACATTCACCAGGCCGTGCTTGCGCCGGTACTGGCGCCAATACCAGCACTGGGGGCCGTCGTCCTGATAATACGTGTAGACGCCAGTGTCCATGATCTCGGTATCCGGCTCAATGATCCCGCTCTCCAGTCCGGCGACAGCGGTGACCATCTTAAAGGTGGAGCCGGGGGCATAGACACCCTGGAAAGCACGGTTCAGGAAGGGCTTGAGGGGATCGGCGCTGTTCTCCGCCAAATCGGCAGAGTAGGTGGCCAGGTGATAGGAGGGGTAGGAGGCGGAGGCCAGCACCTCTGCCCGGTTCACGTCCATCACCACGCAGGCTGCGCCCTCTGTGTCCTCACTGGCCAGCTGGGGGATAGCCTGGGAGAGGATGTCCTCCACCTGCTTCTGAAGGTCGATGTCGATGGTGAGCACCACGTTGTCCCCCGGCTGGGGGGCGGTGGTCCACTTCTCGGACACCACCTTGCCGCTGGTGTTCCGCTCCACCTCCCGGACCCCGGCGGTGCCCCGCAGGTAGGACTCGAAAGCCAGCTCGGCCCCCTCCTTGCCGACAGTGTCGTCCATCTCATAGTCCGGCGTGCCGTCCCCGTCCAGATCCAGGTCCTTATATGCATCCCAGTTCTCAATGGCCCCCACCCGGCCCAGCAGATGGGCAGCATATTCGGTGTTGTAGGTGCGGACGGTGGCGGCCTCGATCTCCACGCCGGAGAGGCCCTGCTCCTTCACCTTAGAGATGAAGTCGATGTCTACGCCCTCCGCAAAGACATAGGGAGGCCAGCTGTTCACCATGGAGCGGTAGTACAGCTCGTACAGTACTCCGGCCACGGCGCGCATATCCGCGCCCTCCAACTCCAGCTGAAAGCTCTCCCGCATTTTTTCCAGCAGTTCCTCGGCGGTGGGAAGGGGGGCGCCCTGGGCCCCGTCGGCGGTGGGGTCATCGATCCACTTCATCTTTACGGCCAGCCGCCCCAGGCGGGTGAGGCTGGTGGTGGGGCTGCCCTCTTCATCGGTGGTGGGATACTGGAAGGGGGTGTCCGTGGTGTAGCGGAAGGGGGGCTGGGCGGTAATGGGGAGGGTGTCCTCCCACTCCACGCCGGCATCCCGGGCAATGCGGATCAGGGCCAGGAGGATGTCGTTGCGGTTTTTCTCCATGGCGTCGGTGTTCAGGGCGACCTGATAGGTGACCCGGTTGGAGACCAGCACCCGGCCGTACCGGTCCAGGATGTCCCCCCGGGCGGCCTCCACGGTCTGGGTCTCCGCAATGCTGTTCTGGGAGCGGGCCAGATACTCCGCCCCGTGGATCATCTGGGCGTCATAGAGGGAGGAGCCCAGCCCGAACAGAATGACGGCCAGCAGGAGGAGCATCCCCAGCCCCCGACGGTGAAATTGTTTTTTCTCCATGGCGCACGCCCCCTTTCAGAGCGGACAGGTCACGCCAGGCGGGTGCCCCCCACCCGGCGGAAGATGGATCGGAAGATGAGATAGACCAAGGGCATCCAGCACAGAGACCAGAGGAACTCCGGCACCGCCACCTGGAGCAGCGACTGGATGGGGGCGATCTGGGTGAACAGGCCGGCCAGCAGGCGGACGACCTCCTGCACGGCCAGGACAGCCGCGGAGCAGATCAGGCAACCCAGGAAGTTCTGGTTCAGGGCATACTGGGAGACGATGCCCACCAGGAAGCCGGCCAGCGCCATGCCGAAGACCAGCAGGCTGCTGCTGCCCGGGTAGGCCAGCGTCCAGAGCAGCCCCACCGCCAGTCCAAAGCCGGAGCCGGGAAGGGCCCCCTCCAGCACCGCCACGGCGGAGACCGCCAGAGGCAGAAGGGTGGGAGTGATCCCCAGCAGGGGATAGCGGCTGAGGACAAAGGCGTCCAGCACCCAGATGGGGAAGAGCCCCAGGGCGTAGATGCACCACTTATAGATTTGGTCTCGTCGGGTCACAGGGGCGCCCCCTTTTCGGAAAAGATCGGGAGAGAGACGGCAGGAAACGCGGCGGCGTCACTCCACGATGTCAAAGCTCTTGATGACAAAGACTTCCACCAGGCTGTCCAGGTCCACATCGGGCTCCACCACCGCGTAGCGGTTCATGCCGGAGGGGTCGGTGAAGACGGCCTCCACGGTGCCCACCACCAGGCCGGAGGGGAACACGTCCCCCTTGCCGGAGGTCACCACCTCGTCCCCTGCTACCAGCTGGGCACCGTCGGGCAGATAGCTCAGCTTCAGCTTGCCCTGGCTCATCAGGGTGAAGTCTCCCTCCAGGATCCCGGCACTGTAAGTGCGGGTGACCTGGCCGCCGATCTCGATGTCGGTATTGATCAGGGTGGAGACCTTGGACCAGTTCAGACCCACCTCAGAGACCACCCCCACCAGGGTGCCTGTCTCGGTGATCACGCAGTCATTGACCTCCAGACCCGCGCTGCTCCCCTTGCCGATGGTGAGAGTGGAGTCCCAGTTGGTGGAGGAGCGGGCGGTGACCTTGGCGGACTCAAAGACGAAGTCCCTCCGCTTGGCCTGCAGATCCAGCAGCTCCCTCAGCTGCTCGTTCTCCCGGCTGGCCTCCTGGCCCTCCCGGGCCTGCTCCTCCAGCTCAGCGACCTGGCGCTCCAGGTCCTGGATCTGCTGCTCCATCTCCTCATAATGAAAGACATAGGCACGCACGCCGTCGGCCCAGTCCAGCACGGCGCTCACCCCATTGCGGATGGGGGTGGTGATGAAGCCCACCGCGTTGGAGAGAGGGTCGGCGTTGCCCCCCATCACGGCGGACACGATGCCGATCAGCACCGACAGCAGCAGGGCGATGATCAGGAGCAGCAGGCCATTCTGCCGCAGAAAATGTTTCATGGACGCCCCTCCTGTCCTCCGGTGAGCACATCAATCCCCACCTGGCGCAGCATGCCGGCCAGCAGGCAGGTGGGCAGGCCAACCACATTGTGGTAATTCCCGTCGATCCCCTCCACCAGCACACAGCCCCGGCCCTGGATGCCGTAGGCCCCGGCCTTGTCCATGGGCTCGCCAGTGGCGATATAGGCCGAGATCTCAGACTGGGTCAGCGGGCGGAAGCGGACCTGGGTAGCCTCGTGGGCGGTGCGGCTGAAGGTCCCCCGCCGGACCGTGACCCCGGTGTAGACTGTATGGGCCCGGCCGGAGAGCAGGGAGAGCATCCGGGCGGCATCCGCTGGGTCCCGGGGCTTGCCCAGCACGGCACCGTCCACCGCCACCACCGTGTCGGCGGCAATGACCACATCGTCCGGCCCGGCCTGGACAGCCACCTCCTCCGCTTTCTGGCGTGAGAGGACCTCCACCAGCTGGGCGGGGGACAGGCCCGGGGAAGCGATCTCCTCCCCCAGGGCGGGGACGACTTCAAATTGTGGGACCCCCATCTGGGCCAGCAGCTCCCGCCGCCGGGGGGATTGGGAAGCCAGGATAATGGACATGAGAACACCTCGAAATTCCATGAATTGGAGCGCGGGGACTCAGCCCTCCATCTGGGCGCTCTCCGGCCCTGACTCCAGGGAGCCGGTGACGTGGATGGAGTGGCCCCAGAACAGATCCCCGTCGTTGAACCAGAACTCGAACCCGCCCTGGGGCAGCAGCTGGATGGACTCCAGCTCCATGCGCTCCATGAACTGCTCCTGGGTGACCAGCGGCGCGCCGCTGTCCTCGTCCTCCTCCTCCCGGGCGTCCGCCGCCCAGTCGTTGGCCAGGGAGAGCAGCTCTTGGGCGGCATAGGAGCGCACCCGGTGGTCCCAGTCCGCCTGACTGGCCATCAGGGCCCGTCCGGTCTCCTGGGCGGAGGCCATCTCCTCCGGCACGCCCCGGTCGAAGTCCAGGGCGATCTCGCTGCCCAGCCAGTCCACGGTGGCCTCGAACCAGTCCACAGTGCGGTTCAGGGTGAAGGTGCCCAGCCCCTCCACCCAGGTGCTCACAGGCTTTTTCTGCTCATCCAGGATGGCCTTCAGGTCGGGGTCGAAGCCGGGCTGGGGCAGCTCCAGCATCAGCAGGCGGCTGCCGTCCAAAGAGAGCCGGGCCCGGCACTTGATAATGAAGTCCCGGGGCACCCGCTGGCGCAGATAGTCCATCAGACGGTCGTCGGCCAGGGCTACCAGGCGGAAGTCACCCTGGTGGATGTCAGGGCTGTCCTCCTCCATCCAGGCGGTCAGGCCGATGGAGGCGGTCCACAGCTTCTCCCCCTGGCTGCGCCCGCCGCCGAAGCCGCTGGCCCCGGTGACGGCCAGGATGTTCAGCTCCTCCGGCAGAAAGTCCTGGCCCAGGGCGCGGAACTCCTGGGGGACCTCCGCGGCGTCCTGCCGCGTCTGCCCCTCCTGAGCCCCCCTCTGCTGCCGCTGCTGTTCCTCGGGGATCTCCCCGCCCTTTTTTTTGAAAAATCCGAACATGGCCCAAACCCTCCTCTCTCAGCGGATCTCTATTTCCCGGTGGAGCCGAAGCCACCGGCGCCCCGCTGGGTCTCATCCAGCTGGTCCACCATCTTCACCTGGGCCTGGACCACCGGGACCACCATCAGCTGGGCGATGCGGTCAGCGGGCTGGATGACGTAGTCTGCGTCCCCGGAGTTCTGGAGTCCCACCAGGATCTCTCCCCGGTAGTCGCTGTCGATGACGCCCACGCAGTTGGCAGGGGCGATGCCGTGTTTGATGCCCAGGCCGCTGCGGGCGAAGACCAGGGCCACATAGCCGGCGGAGGGGAGGGCGATGGCGATGCCAGTGGGGATCACCGCCCGCCCGCCGGCGGGGATGGTCACCGCCTGGTCCACACAGGCATGCAGATCCATGGCGGCGGCGCCGGCGCTGGCGTAGAAGGGGGCGGGGATCTCTGTCCCGATCTTGGGGGAGAGGGCTTTGACGTTCAGTTCCATAATGATCGGCTCCTTTGCGGTCAGTTAGTATCAACAGTCAGATGGGGCGGTCCGGGGACGGCTCCTGGATGTCCACCGTCCGGACGTACCGCCGCAGGGGGAATTCCCCGTCGTGTCCCTCCCCGGAGAGAGTGCGGGACATGCTGCCCGGCGGGGCGATCCGGGTCACTCCGGCCCGGGCGAGGAGCTGGGTGAGGGCGGGCCGGTCCTGGGCCGGACAGAGCAGCCCCGCGGTCTGGAGACGGCCCTTCTGCCGCCTCAGGACAGGGAGCAGAGCCTTCTGGGGCAGACACTTCACCAGCACATTGCCGTGGAGGGGGGAGAGCTCCAGCTCCCGGTCCTCCCGCAGGGTGAGGGAGCAGCCCCGGCCGGGAAACAGGGTTCCGGGCAGCCGGTCGGCGGCGTGCTCCAGCCGGGTCTCCCAAGCGTACAGGCTCCCCTCCCCCTTCTCCCCAAGGGCAGCACGGAAGCGGTCCGCTGCCCGCTCCAGCAGGGGGAGAAAGCTCCGGCAGAAGGCCTCCCCCTCCCCGAGGGCGTCCGTGTCCAGAAAGATGACCTGGCAGGAGGAGCAGAGCAGTCCCCCGGTCTGGATGAGGTGCTCCGCCAGAGCGGAGAGAGCGTCCTCCTCTCCCTCCCACCGGGACAGATAGGCAAAGCTGAGGCGGTGGCCCCACTCCATCAGCTTGCAGCCGGGCGGGGCCAGCTGCCGCAGGGCAGTCACCGCCCCGTCGCCGCCCCACACCACCGCCCCGTCTGCCAGATCTGCCAGCCGTCGCAGGGCGGCGGTGTCCCGGGATGGGATCTGGAAGGCGTAGAGGAAGGGGGCCAGACGGGGCTCCTGCTCCGTCAGTAGCTGAAAGACGGCCAGGGAGAGCCCCTGGTCCCCGGAGGGCAGCTTCACCAGATTGATATTGCCGGTGAGCAGGCCCTCCACTGCGCTGAAGGCGGGCAGGCCGTCTACATTGCCGGCGGTGACATGGAACAGGGTGCCCAGAGGAACGGTCTGGGTGCGGCCGAAGGGCCGCTCCTGAAAGGAGTAGAGCGGGATGCCCAGCTCCACGGCCAGCTTGTATTCCAGGGCCTCCCGCCGGAGCAGGGGGCGGATGTGCGCCACCTCCCGGCGCCCGCCGGGACCGGCGTACCGGAGGATGAGCGGGTCCAGCTCTCCCCGGTCCAGCCGCTCCCCCACAGCCTGGAGGGCGGAGATGACGGTCTCCGGCTCCAGGGTCCGGCAGGCGCGGGTCTCATTGACCGCCTCCTCCAGCTCCTCCAGCACCTGGGACAGCTGGCTGTCCGGGAGCAGGCGTCCGTTGGCGAAGATCAAAACCCCTCCCCCTTTCCCAGCAGGTCCGCCGCGCCGGCGGCGCAGGTCTTGATGTCCCCCAGGCCCACCCGGCCCAGCAGGGTCAGGTAGGGGGAGGTCAGGCCGCACCCGCAGGCATCCCCCGGGGTGAGATAGCCCAGGTCGTCAGTGACCACGCTGGTGACCGGAGTGGCCCGGATGAGGGGGGAGATGAGGTTGACCAGCCCCACCTGTCCCATGGGCAGGGGCTCCAGGGTGGCCGGGTCACGGATCAGGACCCGGGAGTAGATGGGCACATGGAAGTGGTGCCTGGGGCAGGTGTTATAGAAGATGGGGTGCTCTACGGCGCCGAACAGCTCATGGATGTCCTCCTCCCCCACCCCCAGCACCCGCCGGACCAGGGAGTAGAGCACTGACTTGTCCACCTGCTGCTGCCAGTGCTGCTTCCAGCCCCCGGCCAGCAGGATCTTGGAACCGGGCCGCAGGCGCAGAGAGATGCCCAGCTCTTCCATCCGCTTCAGTCCGAACCAGAGATAGGAGGGGAAGCCCACGATCCGGGTGGGGAAGGGAGAGCGGGAGAACCGCTCCAGGGCCTCCACCGCACCGTCCAGGTCAGGGACGTAGCCCTCCCCCTGCCAGCGGAGGGCATAAAAGCGGCGGAGGGGCGGGGCGAAGAAGGTCATGCCGAACATGGTGCGGGTAACGCCGGCAGAGCTGCGCCGGTCTGGCTTGTAACCCAGCACAACATAGTTGGCGGGGCGGAAAGAGATGAGCCGGTGCCGCCAGCCCAGCCGGAGGACCATGGGGACCTCCGCCCAGATGCAGCCCAGGTCGAAGCCCACCTGGCTGAAGGTGCCGCTGGTCCCCGAGGAGGTGACCTTCATCACCATCCGCCGCCGGGGCATGGAGAAGAGGGCGTGGCGCTTGAAGAACAGGGTGGGCAGCATGGGCACCCGGACCAGGTCGTCCATGGTGCGCAGCTGGTCCGGGGAGAAGCCCAGGTGCTCCGCAATGGCCCGGTACTGGGGGCAGCGGGCCATGTGGAAGGCGCAGCAGTCCGCCGTCGCCTGGAGAAAGAGCTGGTCTGTGCTGGGCAGGTCATAGGGCCCGCGGTGCCAGAACAGGCGCTGCCGGCTGAACATAGGGGGGACCTCCTCTCCGCGTTCCGCGCTTTATTCTACCCCCCGGTAATACAGGCCCCGGGTGTAGTCGTTGGGCTGATAGCTGCCCCGGCCCAGGTAGCGCTCCAGCACCTGGACGCACTCCCGGGCGTTCTCGGTGGTGAACATCAGACGCCCTGCCCAGAGACCCAGGCGCTGCCAGTCTCCGGCCTTGTCCGCCAGGAACAGCTTCTTGGAATTGAGGATCTCATTGCGGCAGCCCGGGGCTTTCACCACAGGGAAGCGCTCCCCCTTCCGGTCGGTAAGGAGGTTCACGTTGGCACAGGTGTGCCGGCCGCTGTGGTTGTGGATGATGCAGTTCTCGGTGATCATCAGGGGCAGGCGGCCGTAGACCACCAGCTCGGTGTCCAGCCCCTTGGACAGGTCCCGGATCTGGGCCAGCTTCAGCTCAAAGGAGAGAGTGGCGGAGCGGAAGCCCAGGCGCTTAAGCTCCTTCAGCGTCTGGCCGTTGAATACCCCCAGACCGTAGTCCCCCCGCAGGGTGAAGCCCAGCTCCGCCGCCCGGCGGGCACTGTCCAGGGTGCCGGCCAGGGCGTCGGTCACCCCCATCGCCCGCAGCCGTTCCAGCTCCTGGAAGAGGGCGGGTGCCTCCCGGTCGGTGCAGATGCGGGGCAGCAGGGCGGCCACCCGCACCCCGGCCTTCTGGGCCTGCTCCACCACCTCCGGGTGGGCCGCCCCCTCCCCGGCGGGGAGGTAGAGGAGGGCGGGGGCGAGGCGGAGCAGCTCCGGGCTGACCTGTTCGGCGGCGCGCACAGAGAGGGTGTAGACAGGGGGCTGCTTCCGGTTCTCATAGCGTACCCCGGGGCGGAAGGGCTCGCAGCGGCGCTCCGGCAGTGCGGTGCGCTGCCGGCCCAGCTCCTCCAGAGCCTGCCGGCGCAGGGCGTTGAGGGCCGACAGGGGGAGGGAGAGCCCTTCATCCACGTGGACGGTGACCTTCTCACAGGAGAAGGGAGTCCCTCCGGTGCGGGAGAGCTGTCCCTCCACCTTCTCACGGGTCAGGGGGACGTTCACCGCCTCCTCCGGCACCGGGCCGGTGACGGAGGCCAGATGCTCCTGAGCGTCCTGGACGGCCACCTGGGCGGGCTCCCCCCGGCGGAGCATGGCGTACATCCGCACCGGCTCCTTCCGGTTCTCCCCGCTCTCATAGGTGGCCCGGGCCTGGGTGAACAGCTCCCGGGGCTCCGCCTCGTCCTGACGGGTGCCGAACATCTCCGGCCCCGTCTGCCCCAGAAAGTAGCCGTCCGTGAAGCCGTCCCGGGAGAAGGCGGAGCGCAGCTGCTCCAGCTCCTCGGCCGTGGGCTCCCGCCCCTCCCGGATGGCCCGGGCATAGATGCCAGTGACCACGGCCACATACTCGGGGCGCTTCATCCGCCCCTCGATCTTAACACAGGCCACCCCCATCTTCCTCAGTTCCCGGAGGTGGCCTGCCAGGGACATGTCCTTCAGGGACAGGGGGCTGCCGTCTGCCTTGTTCCCCCAGCCGTACTTCAGCCGGCAGGGCTGGGCACACAGCCCCCGGTTGCCGCTGCGTCCCCCGATGACGGAGGAGAAGAAGCACTGGCCGGAGTAGCACATGCACAGGGCCCCGTGGGCGAACACCTCGATCTCCACCGGAGAGCGGGCGCAGATGTACTCGATCTGGTCCCGGGACAGCTCCCGGGAGAGGACCACCCGGCTCATCCCCAGGTCGGCGCACTGCTTCACCCCGTCCAGGCTGTGGACTGTCATCTGGGTGGAGGCGTGGACCGGCAGGTCGGGCACCGTCTGCCGAAGCATCCGCAGCACCCCCAGATCCTGGACCAGTACCGCGTCCACCCCCATGGCGCTGGCCTGGGCGGCCTCCTGAGCGGCGCCGGCCAGCTCCCGGTCGGTGAGCAGGGTGTTCAGGGTGAGGAACACCTTGACGCCCCGCAGATGGCAATAAGAAACCGCCGCCGCAGCTTCATCCCCGGTGAAGTTCTTCGCGTTGCGGCGGGCGTTGAAATCCCCATATCCCAGATAGACGGCGTCTGCCCCGTTCTGTACGGCGGCGGTGACCGCCTCCATGGACCCGGCAGGGGCGAGAAGCTCCAGCATAAGGCACCTCCCGTAAAGATCCGCCCTCAGGCGGCGCGTCCGCAGGGAAGAGGGGCCCCCGTCCCCGGCGGGGAACCCCTCTCCTGCGCTTATTTGTGGTTCTGGAGCTTGAAGATCTCCCGCTTGGCCTCGGAGAGCTCCATTTTCAGCTTGGTGGCCTCCTCCAGATACTCCTTGATCTGGCGGCGCAGGTTTTCGGCGGCCTCCTGCTCCTTGAAATACTGGTCCGCGATGTTCATGGCGGCCAGAACGGCGCCGTCCGCCTGGGAGAGACGGCCCTGGGAGAGGACCTCCCGCATCTGGCTGTCCACATGGGCGGCCACCCGGCGGACATAGTCCTCGCCCTCGGCGGCTACCATGGTGTATTCCTGTCCCGCGATGGAGACGGTGATCTTGTTTTTCATCGTGAAGCCCCTCCCGGTCTCTGCTGTTTCAAGATGGCAATCATTATACCACAGAACAGGCCGCTTGAAAAACAAATTTACCATGAATTTTTTATTTTTTTGCCCTTGGGATTTTGGAGGTTTACGCCGGGGCGATTTTAGAGTAAAATGGTCGCAGACTTTTGTGGAAGGGAGGGGCATGGGATGACCGGACCTCTGATGCCGGGCAGCATCCTGTCCATGCCGGCGGCGGCGGCCGAGCGGCTGATCCGGCTGGACAGCGGAGACGCCGCCCTGCTGTATCTCTACCTGCTGGGCCACGGGAACGCCGCCGGCCTGAACTGGCCCCGGGAGCGGCTCCAGGGGGCGCTGGACCTGCTCTCCGCCCAGGGAATGGCGGGGGCGGAGGCCGCTCCGCCGCCCCCGGCACCCCCTGTTCAGGAGGCGCTGCCCCCCGAATACACCACCCAGGACGTCACTGCCGCCCTCCAGGAGGTGGGCTCCACCTTCTCCGCCCTGGCGGACGAGGTGGAGCGCCGCCTGGGCAAGCGGCTGTCTGCCAATGACCTGAAGATCCTGCTCACCCTGTATGACCACCTGGCCCTGCCCGGCGAGGTAATCCTGATGCTGGTCACCTGGTGCATCGAGGAGACGGAGCGGAAGTACGGGCCGGGGCGGCGCCCCTTCCTCTCCCAGGTGCGCAAGGAGGGCTTTGCCTGGTCCAGGCAGGGCATCGACACCGTGGAGGCGGCGGAGGCCCACCTGAAAAAGCTGGCTCAGCTGCGCACCCGGGAACGGGAGGTGCTGCGGCTGCTGGACATCCCGGCCCGCCCCCTGGTGGAGCGGGAGAGGACCTATATCGCCGCCTGGCAGGATATGGGCTTTGACAACGAGGCCCTGCGCCTGGCCTATGAGAAGACGGTGATGAAAAAGCAGTCTATGGACTGGGGCTATATGAACGGCATCCTGCGCCGCTGGCACGAGAAGGGGCTGCACACCGTGGCGGCCATCCAGGCCGGGGACGGCCTGCGCCGGAACCGGGGCGGGGCGCCGACCCAGGGGCGGACTCCTCAGCCCGGAGAGGAGCGCCGGGTGCGGGAGGACATGGAGCGGATGCGCCGCCTGATGGAGCAGATGAAGCGGGAGGAGGAATAAGAGATGTCATATGACCCTGCGGTCCTGCGCCGGGCCACCGCCCGGCTGGAGGGGGAGCGCCGCGCCCGGGAGGAGCAGCAGCAGGCCCTGCGGCGGGCCGCTTGTCAGCGCCAGCCCCGGCTGTCGGAGATCGACCGGCAGCTGCGGGGCACCATGACCGAGCTGTTTGCCGCCTCCCTGCGCCGGGGGGAGGGGGGCGCTCCCACGGTGGAGGAGGTGCGGCGGAAGAACCTGGCCCTCCAGCAGGAGCGGGCGGAGCTGCTGGCCCGCATGGATCTGGCGGAGGACGCCCTGGATGACAAGCCCGCCTGCCCCCTGTGCGGGGACACGGGCTGGAGGGGCACTGAGATGTGCCGCTGCCTGCGGGCGCTGTGCGCCCAGGAGCAGATCCGGGAGCTGTCCAAGCTGCTGGACCTGGGGGAGCAGTCCTTCGACACCTTCCGGATGGACTATTACAGCACCAGCTTCTGGCCCGAATGGGGCACCTCCCCCCGGGAGAACATGGAGCTGGTGTACGAGGTGTGTCTCAACTATGCCCAGAAGTTCGGCCGCTTCTACTTCAAAAACCTCTTCCTCAGCGGGGCCCCCGGGCTGGGCAAGACCTTCCTGTCTGCCTGCATCGCCCGCACTGTGTCGGAGAACGGACATTCGGTGGTGTATGACACAGCGGGGAACGTGTTCGCGCAGTTCGAGGCCCGGAAGTTCCTCCGGGACAGCGACGACGGCCGGGAGGCCCGGGACGAGACCCGGCGCTATCTGGGCTGTGACCTGCTGATCCTGGACGACCTGGGCAGCGAGCTGACCACCCAGTTCACCCAGTCCGCCCTCTACGAGCTGATCAACGGGCGGCTGGTGGGGGGAAAGCGCACCGTCATCTCCTCTAACCTGTCTATGGAGGAGGCTGCTGTCCGCTACTCCCCCCAGATCGCCTCCCGGCTGGAGGGGGAGTACCACCTGCTCCACTTCTTTGGGGAGGACATCCGGCTCCTGCGGAAGAAACAGCTTTAGAGAAAAAGACCGCCCAGGCCGGGAAAGGGCCTGGGCGGTACGTGTATCTTCAGCTTTTTTCCTGGAAGACGGCGCCGCAGCTGCGGCAGGTGACGGTGATCTTTCCCTTGCCCTTGGGTACCCGGAGCTGCTGACCGCAGCTAGGGCAGCGGAAATAGCGGTGCTCCTTGTCCCGGTGCATGGTGCGGCGGAGGTGGAACCAGTTGATGGCCGGTCCGGCCAGCTGCATAAACTTGGCGTTCTCCGCCCGCCGGCGGGGGAGATTGCGGGACAACATTCGAAAAAGTCCCCAGACGATCACAACGAGAGACAGCCAGTACAGGGGGAGAAAATTGGTCCAGATAGAAATAAAATAAAAGATCAGATACAGGACCAGCAGGAAAACATTGAGCTGGTCGCCGCCGTACCGGCCGTACATAAAGCGCTGAATGGCATTCCGGATCATGAAAGAGCCTCCTCTGGAAAGCGGGAACCGCCAATTTGGCATGTTGATATGATACCGCGGGAAATGGCGGCGGTCAAGGAACCAATCGTAAACAAAATGTAAACTGTCTTGCGCGGACGGACAAATTGGGCTATACTGTCGAAAAAAGGAGGGCGGCCATGAAGCGGATCGACAAGGAGAACTACTATCTGGACATCGCGGAGACGGTGCTGGAGCGCTCCACCTGCCTGCGGCGGTGCTACGGAGCCATCATCGTCAAGAACGACGAGATCGTTTCCACCGGGTACAACGGCGCGCCCAGGGGGCGGAAAAACTGCATGGATCTGGGCTACTGCACTCGGGAGGCCATGAATGTGCCCAGCGGAGAGCGGTATGAACTGTGCCGCTCGGTCCATGCGGAGATGAACGCCATCATCTCCGCCGCACGGCGGGACACCCTGGGGGCCACCCTCTATCTGGCCGGACGGGAGGCCAAGAGCGGCGAGCTGCTCCATGACGCCACCTCCTGCTCCATGTGCCGGCGCCTCATCATCAACGCGGGCATAGACCGGGTGGTCATCCGAAACACCGAGCGGGAGTACTCCGTAGTCCATGTGGAGGACTGGGTCCGGGAGGATGACTCCCTGCCCCAGCAGGTCTGAGCGGGAAGGCCCGGCGCGCCCATCCGGCGTGCCGGGCCTTTTTCTGCCCTCCGGGCGGAGCGGAAAATCCCCCAAGCAAAAAATATGAGAGAAATGCCGGCAAAATAAATAAAAAATTTGTCGAAATATGGGAGCACGTTATGAAAAGAGTAAAAATGTCTGACAATAAATTTGTGGTAAATGTGAATAAATCTTGACAGAGACCGCAGTTGCCTTTACAATATGAACAGGACACAAATGAAAAACATGGGGGAAGTTTTTCAGTTGTCGCAAGGATGCTCCGCCGCTGTGCGGCACGGCGCGCCTTGCGGCTCATTTTATGCCGAAAAGGCAGCCGCGGCGGTCCGCCGCAGGGAACGCAGGTTCCAAGATCTGAAATTTATGGAGGTGTAAAAACCCAATGTTACCCTATATGATCGGGGGCGTCGTGGCTGTGCTGGCCTTTGTGCTGGGCGGCCTGTTCGGATACCAGCGGCGCAGGGCGACGGCGGAACGGGAGATCGGCTCCGCGGAAGAGGAGGCCAAGCGCATCGTCAACGAGGCGTACAAGAGTGCCGAGAGCAAGAAGCGCGAGGCGCTGGTAGAGGCGAAGGAGGAGATCCTGAAGGCCCGCAACGAGTACGAGCGGGAGGAGAAGGAACGCCGGGCCGACCTGCAGAAGCAGGAGCGCCGGCTGCAGCAGAAGGAAGAGAACCTGGACCGCAAGACCGAGAACATGGAGCGCAAGGAGGAGCATCTCTCCAACCGTTTGGCCAAGCTGGAAGCCACCCAGGCCGAGGCGGAGGAGATCAAGCAGAGCCAGATGGAGGTCCTGGAGCGGATCTCCGGCTTCACCGCCGAGGAGGCCAAGAAGTATCTGCTGGATCAGCTGGAGGCCGATGTGACCCACGAGTCTGCCATGAAGATCAAGGAGATCGAGGCCCGCTTCAAGGACGAGGCGGACACTAAGGCCCGGGAGATCATCTCCCTGGCCATCCAGCGCTGCGCCGCCGACCACGTGGCGGAGGCCACCGTGTCTGTGGTCCCTCTGCCCAATGACGAAATGAAGGGCCGCATCATCGGCCGCGAGGGCCGCAACATCCGCACCCTGGAGACCCTGACCGGGGTGGACCTCATCATCGACGACACGCCGGAGGCCATCACCGTCTCCTGCTTTGACCCCGTCCGCCGGGAGATCGCCCGGCTGGCCCTGGAGAAGCTGATCCTGGACGGCCGCATCCACCCCGCCCGCATCGAGGAGATGGTGGAGAAGGCCAAGCGGGAGGTGGACGCCACCATCAAGGCCGAAGGGGAGCGCGCGGTCTTTGAGACCAATGTCCACGGTCTGCACCCCGAGCTGGTCAAGCTGCTGGGCCGGATGCACTACCGCACCAGCTACGGACAGAACGTGCTCAACCACTCCATCGAGGTCTCCCACATCGCCGGCCTGCTGGCCGCCGAGATCGGCGCCAACGTGGCCGAGGCCAAGCGGGCCGGACTGCTCCACGACCTGGGCAAGTCCATCGACCACGAGGTGGAGGGCTCCCATGTTACCATCGGCGTGGAGCTGGCCAAGAAGTACCGGGAGAGCGAGGGCGTCATCCACGCCATCCACGCCCACCACAATGATGTGGAGCCCAAGACCATCGTCGCCTGCCTGGTCCAGGCGGCCGACGCCATCTCCGCGGCCCGGCCCGGAGCCCGGCGGGAGAATCTGGAGAACTACATCAAGCGTCTGGAGATGCTGGAAGAGATCACCTCCTCCTTCCCCGGGGTGGAGAAGTCCTTCGCCATCCAGGCGGGCCGGGAGGTCCGCATCATGGTCAAGCCCGAGGTGGTCAGCGAGGACCAGATGGTGCTGCTGGCCCGGGACATTGCCAAGAAGATCGAGGACGAGCTGGAGTACCCCGGCCAGATCAAGGTGCATCTGCTGCGGGAGACCAAAGCCATCGAGTACGCGAAATAAGAGCAGGGCGCGCTTCTTTGGAAGCGCGCCCTGATTTTTGTCCCATTTTCAGAAAACTTTCATCTCTCTTTGACCTGCCTTTTATCGGCCTGTGCTATCCTGGACCTACAAAAGACGCTCCGGCATTGGGCGCCGGAGCGGGGGGAGGAAGAGAAATGGACCAAAGGACAGCGCGGCGTCAGCCGGCCCCGCGGCTGCGCACCAACCTGGACACCGATTTTTTGAAGCTGATCGCCATCCTGTCCATGCTGCTGGACCACATAGGGGCCGTGTTTTTTCCAGAGCACCCCGCCTTTCGCTGGGTGGGGCGGCTGGCCTTCCCCATCTTCTGCTACTGCATGACGGTGGGGCTGCTCTACACCCGGGATATCAAGCGATATCTGGGCCGGCTGGGCCTCTTTGCTCTCATCTCCCAGCCCTGTTACATCCTGGCCACCCACCCCTGGGACTGGCAGACGGAGTGGATGAACTGGAACATCTTCTTCACTCTGTTCCTCAGTCTGCTGGCCATGTGGGGCTTCCAGACGCGGCGGTGGTGGCTCTTTGCCGCAGCATTTCTGTGCGTCAGCCTCTTCAATTTTGATTACTCCGGCAACGGCATCCTGCTGATGCTGATCTTCTTCCTGTGCCGGGAGCGGCCGGGGCTGGGGGCGGGGCTCTATATCCTGTTCTGGCTGCCCGCCCTGTGGAGCGGGAGCCCGGAGGACCCCCGTGCCCTGCTGGCGGCAGGGCACGCGGTGGACTGGACCGCCTTTGCCCTGTTGGCGGCTCCCTTCATCTTCCTCCCCGCCCGGACGGGGATCAGGGTCCCCAAATGGTTCTTTTACGCCTTTTACCCGGCTCACCTGCTGACCATCGGCGTGATCCGGCTGGCCGCCGGGATATGAGGAGAAAGGGAGCGCGGCTGGCCTCGTTTTGGCGGGGGCGGCCGTGTAGACTGTCGATCAGCATTTCTGCACGGTCTCCGTCTCCCCGCCCTGCTGCTCCAGCACGAACCGCTGGAAGTTGCGGACCACAGGAGAGAGGTAGATCCGCTCGTCGCTGACCATGTAGATGCTCCTCTCCCAGGCGGGGCGGGCGATGGAGATGACTTTCAGGGGCAGCTGGTCCAGCAGGTCCATCCGGGGGACCACCGCGATGCCGAAGCCCCGGGCGGCCAGACCGGCCACCACCTCCATCTCCTCCGTCTCGCAGGAGATGCGGGGGCGGGCCTGGAGCTGGCCGAACAGGGCGTCCACCGTGTCCCGCATCCCGGAGCCCCTGGAGAAGGAGACGTAGGGGTAGGACAGGGTCTCCTCCAGATCGATGGACTTCCGCCCGGCCAGAGGGTGGTCCGGGGGCACCACCAGCACCAGGTCCTGACGGACCACCGGCCGGGCACTCAGCCCCAGCTCCGCCGGAGGCATAGAGGAAAAGACCAGGTCGTAGCGCCGCGCCAGAAGGCCGTCCAGCAGCTGCTGAGTGACCCCGGTGCCGAAGGTGAAGTGGATCTCTTTCCCTGGATTCTCCGCCAGGAAGCGGGCGGCCAGGTCGGGTATGAAGTCCACCCCCAGGGGGCGCACCAGCCCCAGGCGGATCAGCCCCTCCCCCTGGGCGCTGCGCCGCAGGGACTCCACCCCGGAGTCCAAGGTGGAGAGGGTGCGCTCCGCGCACACCAGAAACTCCTCCCCCAGCCGGGTGAGAGTGGTGTTGCGGCCGCTGCGCTCGAAAAGGGGGACCCCCAGCTCCGACTCCAGCTGGCCGATGGCGTGGCTCAGGCTGGGCTGAGTGATGAACAGGTGCTCCGCCGCCCGGGTGTAGTGGCGGGTGTGGGCCAGCTCCACAAAGTAGCGCAGATGTGACAGATTCACAAAGGACCCCTCCTTTGGGCCAGTGTACCATATTTTATAGAAAAAATCTATTTTTTGATAAAAAGAATTGATTTGTTTATTTTCCCGCCCTGCGCTACATTGTAGGTAAGAAAAACATGCGCTCCGGCGCGGGAGGATGACAATGATGGAAGAGAGACAGACGGTGCTCCGGGGGGAGCTGGCCCTTTTGCTGGCGGTGGTGATCAACAGCTTTGGCGTGGTGCTGATGCTCCGCTCGGGCTCAGGGATCTCCGCCATTTCCAGCGTGCCCTATGCATTTTCTGAGCTTTTTCCCCGGGTCTCCATGGGGACCTGGACCTATATCTTCCAGGGGCTGCTGGTGCTGAGCCTGATGGTCCTGCGGAAGCGGTTCGTGCCGGAGTACCTGTTCAGCTTTGTGGTGGGCTTCTTCTTCGGCATCATGATCGACTTCCACGAGCTCTGGATCAGCTGGCTGCCCCAGACCCTGCCTCTGCGGGTGCTGTACTTCTGCATCAGCTACCTGGTCATCTGTTTCGGCATCGCCCTGTCCAACCGCTGCAGAATGCCCATTATCCCCACCGACCTGTTTCCCCGGGAGCTGGCGGAGATCACCGGCACGGCCTACTCCCGGATCAAGATCTCCTTTGACGTGATCTGCCTGCTGACGACGGCGGTCCTTACCTTTTTTGGCCTGGGCCGGATCATGGGGCTGGGTGTGGGCACGGTGCTGGCGGCCTTCACCATGGGCAAGTGCATCGGACTCATCGGCGGGTGGATGGACCGCAGGGTGAGCTTTGTCTCTATCCTGAGCCGCCGTCAGGCGGCCGCAGCAGAGGAGGGCTGAACGATGAGATTCCCCACCATGTTTTCGCCCATTCAGATCGGCAGCGTGACGGTGCCCAACCGGTTCGTGGTGCCCCCCATGGCCAATAACTTCTCCGACCCGGACGGGTGCCTCAGCCAGCGGTCCCTGGCTTACTACGCCGCCCGGGCCAGGGGGGGCTTCGGGCTGATCACCATCGAGTCCGCTGTGGTCTATGAGCAGGCCAAGGGCGGTCCGCGGAAGGCCTGTCTCTTTGCCGACCACACCATCGACAGCTTCCGCCGGGTGGCGGAGGCCTGCCACAGCTATGGGGCTAAGGTATCCGTCCAGCTCCAGCACGCGGGGCCGGAGGGCAGTTCTGCCCTCACCGGCCACCCCCTGAAGGCGGCCAGCCCTGTCCCCGCCGCCTGCGGGCGGGAGATCCCCCGGGAGATGCCCAGGGACGAGGTCTACCGCCTGATCGAGTGCTATGGGGACGCCGCCCGCCGGGCCCAGCTGGCGGGGCTGGACATGGTGGAGGTCCACTGTGCCCACGGCTATCTGGTGAGCACCTTCCTGTCTGAGCGCACCAATCACCGCACCGACGAGTTCGGCGGCTGCTTCGAGAACCGGCTCCGCCTGCCCCGGCTGATCGTGGAGAACATCCGGCGCAAGACGGGCGGGATCATGCCCATCCTCTGCCGCATCAACGCCAGCGACGAGCTGGACGGCGGTCAGAGCGTCCAGGACGCCGCCGCGGTGGCCGCCTATCTGGAGCAGGAGTGCGGTGTGGATGCCATCCATGTCTCCCGGGCGGTCCACCTGCGGGACGAGTTCATGTGGGCGCCGGGACAGTTCCACGGGGGCTTCAGCGCCCCGCTGGTGGAGGAGATCAAGCGGGCGGTGACGGTGCCCGTCATCGCGGTGGGCCGCTTCACCGAGCCCCAGTACGCCGAGCTGCTGGTCCGGCAGGGGCGGGCCGACCTGATCGCCTTCGGGCGGCAGAGCATTGCCGATCCGGAGCTGCCCAACCGGGCCAGGGACGGGCAGCTGGAGACCCTGGCCCCCTGCATCGGCTGTCTGTTGGGCTGCGTGCCCAACATGCTCTCCGGCAGGCCCATCACCTGCGCGGTCAACCCGCTGGTGGGCCGGGAGCTGGAGTGGGGCCCGGCAGGGCAGAAAAAGCGGGTGGCCGTAGTGGGCGGCGGTCCCGGGGGACTGTACGCCGCCTGGGCCTGCGCCCGGCGGGGGCACCAGGCGGTGCTTCTGGAGCAGGGGGAGCAGCTGGGCGGCACCCTGCGCATCGCCTCCTTTCCCACCGGAAAGGGGCAGATCTCCGCAGCGGTGCGGTCCATGATCGTCCGCTGCCAGCAGGCCGGAGTGGAGATCCGGAACGGCACCCGGGCCACACCCGAGCTACTGCGGCAGCTGGCCCCCGACGCTGCCATCCTGGCCACCGGCTCCGGGCCGCTGATCCCGCCCATCCCCGGACTGGACAGCTGCGGCTTCGTCACCGCCCAGGACATGCTGGAGGGCAGGGCAGTGGTGGGCGCCGGGGTCCTGGTGGTGGGCGGCGGCATGATCGGCTGTGAGGCCGCCGAGTTCCTGGGGGAGCGGGGCCACCGGGTGGCGGTGGTGGAGATGAAAGAGGACATTGCCTCTGATGTGCGGCCGGAGCACCGCCGCTGTCTGTTGAAAAACCTCCGGGAATCCCAGGTGCTGGTGCGCACCGGCGCCCGGGTGGAGCGGTTCTACCCCGACGGGGTGGATTATGTCCTGGCCGACGGGACAGAGGGCTCCCTTCGGGGATATGACAGCGTGGTGCTGGCCATGGGGACCCGCAGCCGGGAGGAGCTGAGGGAGCGTATCGCCGCTTTTGTGCCCCAGGTCCTGGTGGTGGGCGAGGCGGCCAGCGCCCCTGGAAATGCCGTCCGGGCCACCGGAGACGCCCTGGATGCGGCGCTGTCCATCTGAGACGGCAGCTCTAAATAAGAGACAGCGCCCCCGCCGGGCAGAAAAGTCCGGCGGGGGCGCTTTGTGTACAGAGGCGGCGCTCGGAGGGGGGAGGCCGGAAAAGGTGCCGCGGCCAAACAGATGTTTGCGCTTTGGGGCAACATGCCGTATAATAGGAAAAACAGTGCCCCGGAAAGGGGAGGGAGGCGGGCCGCCGGGCGGCGGAGCTGCGCTCCAGGGAGGAGACGAACATGCTGCTTCACATATTGGCGGTGGGAGACGTGGTGGGCGAGGGGGGACAGGATATCCTGTCCCGCCGCCTGAGGGAGATCCAGGAGCGGGAGGACATCCACTTCACCGTGGTCAACGGGGAGAACGCCTCCGGGGTGGGCATAACCCCCCGGCAGGCCCGGGGCATCCTGGAGGCCGGGGCGGACGTGATCACCCTGGGCAACCACACCTGGAACCGCCTTCAGATCGCGGACTTCCTGGACAGCGACGGCCATATCCTCCGGCCGGCCAACTACGCCGGCCGGGTGCCGGGCCGGGGCTTCGGTGTATTCCGGGGACCGGCGGGGGTGCGCATCGGCGTGCTGAACCTGATGGGGCGGCTGGAGCTCAACTCCAACCTGGACAGCCCCTTCCAGGCGGCGGACCGGCTGCTCCGCGGCGCCCCCTGCGACGTGGTGCTGGTGGACTTCCACGCGGAGGCCACCAGTGAGAAGGGGGCTATGGCCTGGTATCTGGATGGCCGGGCTCAGGCGGTGTGGGGCACCCACACCCACGTGCCCACCGCGGACTGCCAGCTGCTGCCCAAGGGGACGGGGTTCGTCACCGACCTGGGCATGACGGGCCCCTACCGCTCGGTGCTGGGCATCCGGCCGGAGCACTCCATGAACCTGTTCCTGGGCGGGCTGCCCCGCCGGTATGAGGAGGCGGAGGGCCCCTGCAAGCTGGAGGCCTGCCGCTTCACCATCGACACGGAGAAGAAGCGGTGCGTGGAGGTGCGCCGGGCGGACCTCTGGGAGTGATGCCGGCGGACCGGCCCATTTTGAACGACCAAGAAAGGAATGGAACCATGCTGAAAGTGCTCCACGGGGCTGACTTCCATCTGGACAGCCCCTTTTCCGGCCTGAAGCCTGATGCGGCCGCCCGGCGGCGGGACGAGCAGCGGGAGCTGCTGGCCCGGCTGACCGATCTGGCCCGGGAGCGGGAGGCCGACCTGGTGCTCCTCTCCGGGGACCTGCTGGACGGGGACCTAGTGTTCCGGGAGACCGTCCAGGCCCTGGCCCGGGCCCTGGGAGAGATCCCCTGCCCCGTATTCCTGGCCCCGGGCAACCACGACTGGTACGGTCCCCAGTCCCCCTATGCCGCGCTGGAGTGGCCGGGGAACGTCCACCTGTTCACCGGCCCGGAGCTGGGGGCGGTGCGGCTGCCGGAGCTGGGCTGTACGGTGTGGGGAGCGGCCTTCTGCGCCCCCCGGCAGAGCACCTCCCCCCTGCGGGGCTTTCATGCCCCGGCGGAGGGGGTCCAGCTGGCCGTCCTCCACGGGGAGGTGGCCGCCCAGGGGGACTACGGCCCCATCTCGGAGGAGGACATCGCCGCCAGCGGGCTGGACTACCTGGCCCTGGGCCATGTCCACCAGTACAGCGGCCTGCGCCGGGCAGGGGAGACTTTCTGGGCTTACCCCGGCTGCCCCGAGGGGCGTGGCTTTGACGAGCTGGGAGAAAAGGGCGTGCTCTGGCTGGAGGTGGAGAAGGGGCGGACAGAGGCGGAATTCGTCCCCCTGTGCCGCCGGAGGTATCAGATCCTGTCCGTGGACCTGACGGGGCAGGCGGACCCCGCCGCCGCCGTGCTGGCCGCGCTGCCCACACAGACGGGGGAGGACATCTACCGCCTCCTCCTCACCGGGGAGCGGGGACTGGAGGGGCTGGATCTGGGGGAGCTGGAGCGGGAGCTCTCCCCCAGGTTCTGGGGCCTGACCCTGCGGGACCATACCCGGGCGGCCCGGGCCCTGTGGGAGCGGAGGGGGGAGGACACCCTCACCGGCCTGTTCCTCCGGGAGATGGAGGGGCGCTGTCAGGCGGAGCCGGAGAATGAGGCGGTGCAGCTGGCGGTCCGGTTCGGACTGGCCGCTTTGGAGCATGGGGAGGACGTGGCACTGTGAAGATCAAACGCATGACAGCCTCCTTCGGGGGGCTGGAGGGGGCGCGGCTGGAGCTGGGCCCCGGACTGAATGTGATCCAGGCCCCCAACGAGGGGGGAAAATCCACCTGGGCGGGCTTTTTGAAGGCCATGCTCTACGGCATCGATACCCGGGACAGGGACCGGAAGGGCTATCTGGCGGACAAGAACCGCTACCAGCCCTGGTCCGGGGCCCCCATGGAGGGGGAGCTGGTCCTCACCTGGCACGGGCGGGACATCACCCTGCGCCGGGGGCGTCAGGGGAACAGCCCCTTTGGGGCATTCTCCGCCGTCTACACCGGTACCGAGGAGCCGGTGTCCGGCCTGACCGGCGACACCTGCGGCCAGCTCCTGCTGGGGGTGGGGCAGGAGGTCTTTGAACGCTCCGCTTTCGTGGGCCAGGGGGGCTCCCTGGCCGTCACCTCCGTGCCGGAGCTGGAGCGGCGCATCGCCGCCCTGGTTTCCTCCGGGGAGGAGGACGTGTCCTTTTCCCAGGCGGAGGGGCAGCTGCGGGAGTGGCTGAACCGGAGGAAGGTGAACAAGAGCGTGGGCCTGATCCCCAGACTGGAGGGGGAGCTGGCCGAGACCGGGGCGGTGCTCTCCCGGCTGGAGGAGGCCAACCGGACCCTGTCCCGCCTGGAGGGGGAGAAGGCGGAGCTGGAGGGCAGGAAGACTGTCCTGGAGGCGGAGCGGCGGACCCACCGCAGGCTGGATGCCCTGGAGCTGGACCGCCGGTACACCCAGGCACGGCAGGATTTGGAGGCTGCCCGGCGGCAGGCTGACGCTTTGGAACGGGAGCAGGCCCGGTACGGCGCCCTGCCGGAGCGGGAGGAGCTGAAGCGGGCCCAGGGAGAGCTGCAATACCTGAAGGTGCTGGAGGAGGAGATACGCCAGGGTGAGGGGGCGCTGCGGGAGGCCGAGGAGGCCTATGAGCAGGCCCGGCGGGAGGCTCTGGACGACCGCTTCAACGGGATGAGCGGGGAGGAGGCCGTCAGCCGGGCGGCCGCCGACGGGGCCCTCTGGCGGGAGGCACTGGAGCGCGCCCGTAGGGAGAAGCGCCGCTTTCCCCTCCTTCTGAGTGTAGGCCTGGCGCTGCTGGTCCTGTCCGCAGCCCTGGGCGCCGTACTGGACGGCAGCTTCCTGCCCTGGCTCCTGGGCGGCGCGGCCTGCTGCGGGGCGCTGGCCCTGGCCGCAGTCCTGGCCCTGCGCCGGGCGGGGCGGGCCTCCGCCCAGGCGGACCAGGTGCTGGCCCGGTATAGGGCGGGCAGCGGGGAGGAGATCGCCGCCCTGGCGGAGGACTACCGCCGCCGGGACGAAACAGCCCAGGAGGCCTCCCGACAGGCGAAGGTGGTGCGGGAGACACTGGCGGACCGGAAAGCCCGGCGGGAGAACAGCCGGGTCGATCTGCTCTCCTTTGTCCACGCCTTTGCCCCGGAGGTGTCCGACCTGTTTGGCTGCTCCGCCGCCCTCTCCCGGGCCCTGAACCTGGAGGAGCGGCAGGGTCTGGCCCGGACCAGGCTGGAGGGGGCCAGAAGGCTGTTTGACGAGCTGGCGGCCCAGGGCGGGCAGGCCCTGGAGGCCATGCCGGAGGGCCTGACGCGGCCGGAGCGCCCCCCGGAGGAGACGGAGGAGCAGCTGGCGGCCGTCACCGCCGCCCTGGAGCGGGTGGAGCGGCTGAGGAGCATGGCCCTGGGGGAGCAGCGGGCGGTGGGTGACCCCGCTGCCCTGGCCGCCCGCCGGGAGGAGCTCCAGGGGGAGCTGGACCGGCGGAAGACGGAGTATGAGGCCATCAGCATCGCCCTGGATGCCCTGAAGCGGGCCAACACCCAGCTCCAGGAGCGCTTCTCCCCAGAGCTGAACCGGCGGGCGGGGGAGTGGATGGCCCGCCTGACGGGGGGAAAGTACGCTGCCGTCTCCCTCACCCGGGAACTGGAGGCGGCCGCCCTGGAGCGGGACAGCGTGCTGCCCCGGCGGTCCCTGGCACTGTCCCGAGGGACAGTGGACCAGCTGTATCTGGCGGTGCGGCTGGCGGTGTGCCAGCTCTGTCTGCCCGGGGAGGACCCTGCCCCCCTGGTGCTGGACGACGCGCTGGTCACCTTTGACGACCGGCGGATGGCTCTGGCCCTGGACGCCCTGGCGGAGCTGGGCCGGGAGCGGCAGATCCTGCTGTTCACCTGCCAGGAGCGGGAGGGAAACTACCTGGAGGGCAGGCCCGGGGTGACCCGCACCGCCCTGAGGGGAGGAGGCGCATGAGGGGAGCAATGGCGGAGAAGGAGCCGGGAAGGGGGCTGTTCGAGTGGCTCCAGACCCTGATGACGGCTGTTGTATGTATGGTGCTGCTGTTCACCTTTGTGGGCCGGGTAGTCCGGGTGGACGGCCGCTCCATGGACCCCACCCTGGCCCATGGAGAGCTGCTGCTGGTCTGGTCCATGGGCTATGAGCCCAGGGCCGGGGATATCGTCATCGCCAGCAAGACCACGGCGGAACCCCTGGAGGGGGAGGCCGTCGTCAAGCGGGCCGTGGCTCTGGCGGGGCAGACGGTGGAGCTGGACTACGGGGAGGGCCGGGTACTGGTGGACGGACAGGCCCTGGCGGAGCCCTACCTTCTGGAGCCCATGGCCCTGCCCCAAAAGCCGGAGATGCAGGGGACGCGGTTCCAGGTGGAGGCGGATTCCCTGTTCCTGCTGGGGGACAACCGCAACGGCTCCACCGACAGCCGGCACAGCGGGGTGGGCAGCGTGCACCGGGACTGCCTGCTGGGCCGGGCGGTGGCGGTGATCTGGCCCCTGGACCGCCTCCGGCTGCTGTGACGGGAATTTCCCTTGCAATCCCGGCCGGGAGCCGGTATAATAAGAGACCGATCAACACAGTGCGCTCCGCCCGTCGGAGCGGGAGGAGCTTGCCAATGTCGGAAGAATTTGAGGCCCGGGCCGGAGCGCCCCAGCAGCCCCCTCAGGAGGGGGCGGAGGAGCAGGAGAAGCTGCCCCAGGAGGAGCTGTTTTACTGGCTCCAGACCCTGGTAACTGCCATCGTGTGCATCGTACTGGTGTTCACCTTCCTGGGGCGCATCACCCGGGTGGTGGGCCACTCCATGGATGACACCCTGGCGGACGGAGAGCTGCTGGCGGTGTGGTCCCTGGGCTATGAGCCGGAGCAGGGGGACATCGTGGTGCTGAACAAGACCACTGCCGACTTCCTGGAGGGGGAGGCCATCGTCAAGCGGGTCATCGCCCTGGAGGGACAGACGGTGGACATCGACTACGACGCGGGCACAGTGGCGGTGGACGGACAGGTGCTGGACGAGCCCTATATTCTGGAGGAGATGCTGTGGCCCTCCTCCAGCCACATGCAGGAGACCCACTTCGAGGTGCCGGAGGACTCCATTTTCGTCATGGGAGACAACCGCAACGGCTCCACCGACAGCCGGCACGAGTGGCTGGGCGCCATTGATGAGGACTATATCCTGGGACAGGCGGTGGCGGTGCTGTGGCCGCTGGGCCGGATCGGCCTGCTGTAACGGGAAAATAAGCTGAGCGCGCGGACCTTCTGGCCCGCGCGCTCAGCTTATCGAAAAACTTCCCCCACGTGAAGCCTCGCAGAGTTCCGTCGCCT
>OLSG01000964.1_pt1 | contig 32728 bp, 27 predicted proteins | sample 1673041 | NCBI WGS metagenome assembly OLSG01 (sample SAMEA3136749, study PRJEB25190) | human gut metagenome | reverse complement strand
CAGCTGCCGCACCTCGCTCGCCGTATCGGCACTTAGAATTATGCGGTATTGCCCTGGGAACATGATCAAAGGGGCAGCCCGGTCGGCGGTAAACCGGCGCGGTGCATGCCAAAAGGGGAGATTACAAGGTGAAACAAACACAGTCAGCGGCGAAGCCTTCCGATTTGCCAGTTTACCTGTTCCATCAGGGCAATAACTTTGAAGCCTACCGCTACTTTGGCAGCCACCTGGAAGAGCAGGATGGCCAGCCCGGCGCGGTGTTCCGCGTGTGGGCACCGCACGCCAAAGCAGTTTCCGTTGTGGGCGATTTCAACAGCTGGGTGCCCACCAGCCATCCGATGGAAAAGGTGTCAGACGGCATTTGGGAGCTGTTCATTCCCGGCATCAAAACCTATGATGTTTATAAATACTGCATTACCACCCCGGCGGATGAGCTGGTGTACAAGGCTGACCCGTATGCGTTCCATGCCGAAACCCGCCCGTCCAACGGCAGCAAAGTTTTTGATATTTCCGGCTTTGACTGGCACGATGCCGCGTGGGAAGATGCGCAGAAGAAAAATGATGTGATCAACGGCCCGATGAGCATCTACGAGCTGCATGCCGGCAGCTGGAAAATGAAGGAGGACGGTGTCCCCTATAATTATTCCGAACTGGCGGATCAGCTTGTGCCTTATATTAAAGATATGGGCTATACCCATGTGGAGCTGCTGCCCATTACGGAATATCCGTTTGACGGCAGCTGGGGCTATCAGGTCAGCGGTTACTTTGCCCCCACCAGCCGTTACGGTACCCCGCACGACTTTATGGAGTTTGTGGATAAGCTGCATGCGGCCGGTATCGGCGTAATCCTGGACTGGGTGCCCGCCCACTTCCCCAAGGATGCTTACGGCCTGTACATGTTTGACGGTGCCCCCTGCTATGAGGACCCCAACCCCCGCCGCGGTGAGCATAAAGAGTGGGGCACCATGGTGTTCAACTTTGGTATGCCGGAAGTGGAAAGCTTCCTGGTATCCAGTGCGCTGTTCTGGATTGAGCAGTACCATGTGGACGGCCTGCGTGTGGACGCAGTGGCCAGCATGCTGTATCTCGATTATAACCGCCGCGATGGCGAGTGGGAACAAAATGTAAAGGGCGGCAAGGAAAACCTGGAAGCAATTACGTTCCTGCAAAAGTGCAATACGGCTATCCTGGGCCGCCACCCGCATAAAATGATGATTGCCGAAGAATCCACCGCATGGCCGCTGGTTACCAAACCGGCAGCCGATGGCGGCCTTGGCTTCAACTTCAAATGGAACATGGGCTGGATGAACGATATGCTCAGCTACATGAAGACTGACCCGCTGTTCCGTGCCGGCAACCATAACAAAGTTACGTTCAGCTTCTTCTATGCGTTCAGTGAAAATTTTGTCCTGCCCATCAGCCACGATGAAGTTGTGCACGGCAAGTGCAGCCTGATCAATAAGATGCCCGGTGATTACGAAGCAAAGTTCGCCAACCTGCGCACCTTCTATGGCTATATGATGGCCCATCCGGGCAAAAAACTGCTGTTCATGGGCCAGGAATTCGGCCAGTTCATTGAATGGGACGAGAAAAAGCAGCTGGATTGGATGCTTCTTGGCTATGATAAGCACCATGAACTGCAAACCTACGTCAAGGATCTGAACCACTTCTATCGTGAGACCGCCTCTCTCTGGCAGGTCGATTACAGCTGGGAAGGGTTCCAGTGGATCGTGCCGGATGATAACAAACAGAGCGTGATCGCGTTCCTGCGCCGGGACGCCAAGGGTAAGATGCTCCTGGTTGTCTGCAACTTTAACCCCGTCCTGCGCGAAAGCTACTCGATGGGCGTGCCCAACCCCGGTACATACAAAGAGCTGATCAACTCGGATGACGTCAAGTATGGCGGTACCGGTGTCAAAAATGGCAGCGTAAAGAGCGTCAAGGGCCCGATGCACGGCTTTGACCAGCATATTGAGGTAACCCTGCCGCCGCTGTCCACCATCTATTTCAGCGTTCCCGCTGCCCGCAAAAAGGCAGGAAAGCCCGCCAAGGCAGAAACTGCCGAAGCAGCCAAACCCGAAAAGGCAGCCAAGCCTGCGGCCACCAAAACTGCCGCCCCCAAAAAGCGCACAGCCAAACCCGTGGCAACAAAACCGGCTGCTAAAAAGCCCAGAGCGGCAAAAACAACCAAGCCCAAAACACCGGTAACGGAATCGTAAACGTCTGGTGTGTAAGGGCGGTACCGGCGGCAACCCGCAGCCGGTGCGGCCCGTGGAGATAAACAAGTTTAAGGGGAGAACAATTATGGCAAAAGAAATGATCGCAATGATCCTGGCTGGCGGCCAGGGTTCGCGCCTCTACGCGCTGACCCAGAAGCTGGCTAAGCCGGCGGTTCCGTTCGGCGGTAAGTACCGTATCATCGACTTTCCGCTGTCCAACTGTGTCAACTCTGATATTGACACCGTTGGCATCCTGACCCAGTATCAGCCGCTGGTCCTGAATGAATACATCGGCAACGGCCAGCCGTGGGACCTTGACCGCCTGCATGGCGGTGTCCATGTGCTGCCGCCCTACCAGCAGGCCACCGGCTCTGACTGGTACAAGGGCACTGCCAACGCAATTTACCAGAACATTTCCTTCATTGACCGTTATGACCCGCAGTACGTCATCATCCTGTCCGGCGACCAGATCTGCAAGCAGGATTACGCTGATTTCCTGCGCTTCCACAAAGAGAAGAACGCCGAGTTCTCGGTTGCCGTTATGGAAGTGCCTTGGAGCGAAGCCCCGCGCTTTGGTCTGATGGTTACGGACGAGAATGACCGCATCAGCGAATTTCAGGAAAAGCCGAAGAACCCCAAGAGCAACCTGGCTTCCATGGGTATTTATATCTTCAACTGGGATATCCTGAAAAAGTACCTCACCGAGGACGAAAACGATCCCAACAGTGAGAACGACTTCGGCAAGAATGTCATTCCCGCACTGTTGCGTGATAACCGCCGCATGTACGCTTACCGTTTCAGCGGCTATTGGAAGGATGTCGGAACCATCTCCAGCCTGTGGCAGGCCAACATGGAGGTTCTGGATCCGACCCATTCCGGCATCAACCTGTTTGATGAAAACTGGAAGATCTACTCCCGCAACTCCGGCCGCCCCTGCCAGCGCATTGGTACGGACGCTGACATCGTGAACTCGATGATCACCGAAGGCTGCCAGGTTGACGGCACCGTTAAAAACTCCATCCTGTTCCCCGGCGTTGTGGTCGAAAAGGGCGCCACTGTTGAAGCAGCCGTTGTTATGGGCGGCACTGTCATCAAGGCTGGCGCAAAGGTCGAACACTGCATCGTGGCCGAAAATGTCACCATCGAAGAGGGTGCTACCGTGGGCAAAATGCCGGAAAGCGGCCTGAATATTACCGAACCCGGCGATGTTGCAACGGTTGGCTCCGGTGTCAAGATCGGCAAGGGCGCAACGGTTGGCCCCAAGGCAATGATTTCCAATGATGTAAAGGATGGTGAGGAACAATGGTAAGCAGCAACGCAAACGCACTGGGCGTCATTTTTGCAAACTCTTATGATAACCTTGTCCCCGAACTGGTGGCGGAGCGCACAATGGCCTCCATCCCGTTCGCAGGGCGTTACCGCATGATCGACTTTGTTCTGTCCAACATGGCAAACGCCGGTGTGGATAATGTTTCGGTCATCGTCCGTAAAAACTATCATTCCCTGATGGACCACCTGGGCGCAGGCCGTGAATGGGACCTGACCCGCAAGCGCGGAGGCCTGAACATTGTTCCGCCTTTTGCAGAGCGCAGCATCAAGCTGTACAGCGGCCGTGTGGATGCACTGGCCAGCGTTCTGAACTGGCTGAGGGACCAGAAAGAGCGCTATGTGATCCTGTCTGACAGCAACATTGCCATGAACTTCGACTTTAACAAGCTGATCGAAGCTCATGTCAAGTCCGGCGCAGACGTTACCATGGTATACAACCGCGGCGAAATCCCCGATGGTGCCCGCACCGATAACTACACCATCCGCATTGATAATGGCCGTGTGGCTGAGCTGCTTTCCAACGATTATCGTCCCGGCGTCCAGAATCTGTCCATGAACCTGTACATCATCGAGCGCGAAAGCCTGATCCAGCTTGTCCGCGATGCATCTGTGCGCGGTCTGGTCTATTTTGAGCGCGATATCCTGGCCCGCAACCTGAGCCTGCTGAATGTTCAGGCTTATGAGTTTGACGGCTATTTGGCCCGCATCAGCGATATGAAGAGTTACTTTGACGAGAACATGCGCCTGCTGCAGGCTGGCAATGTCGATAAGCTCTTTAACGAAGGCAACCCCATCTACACCAAGATTCGTGACGACAACCCCACCCGTTACCTGGAAGGCAGCAAGGTCAAGAACAGCCTGCTGGCTGACGGCTGTGTGGTGGAAGGCACCGTTGAAAACAGCGTGCTGTTCCGTGGCTGCCAGATCAAGAAGGGTGCTGTTGTGCGCAACTGTGTGCTGATGCAGGATACCGTTGTGGAGGAGAACAGCTCCGTTGAGTATGTGGTTACCGACAAGAATGTCCACATCACGGCAGATAAAAAGCTGATCGGCACGGATTCTTTCCCGGTGTTTGTTGCCAAAAGGCACACGGTGTAACCTGATTACGCCCTGAACTTTCCCGCCAACTCTCCCCGGCGGGTAGTTTGCAGGAAAGGGCGGGGGAGTGAACACGCTTCTCCGCTCTTTCCTTATTTTATCATAACAGCCTGCCCGGCAGGCGTTGCAAACAGCCGCTCCAGCGGCTCTGCAAGGAGGTACCCATGAAAATTCTCTATGCAGCCAGCGAGGCTGCACCGTATGCAAAATCCGGTGGTCTGGCCGATGTTGCCGGTGCATTGCCCAAGGCTCTGGTTCATGACGGCATTGACTGCCGCGTTATCATGCCCCTGTACGGCGATCTCAAGTTCAAGGATACGCTGACCTATGTTACCAATTTCAGCGTGCCCGTGGGCTGGCGCAGCCAGTACTGCGGCCTGTTCAAGGCCGAGCATGACGGCGTGACGTTCTACTTTATCGACAACGAATATTACTTTAAGCGCAGCGGCCTGTATGGCTTCTATGATGACGGCGAGCGTTTTGCTTTCTTCTCCCGCGCCATTCTGGAAACCCTGTTCTATACCGACTTTGAGCCGGATATCATCAACTGCAACGACTGGCAGACCGCCCTTACCCCGGTTTACCTCAACCTGTACTACCGCCACTTGGATAAGTTCAACCACATCAAGACGGTATTCACCATCCATAACATTGCCTACCAGGGCAAGTATGGCATGGATATCCTGGAGGATACCTGCGGCATTGGCGCACGCGATGCTCACATTGTGGAGTATGATGGTTGCGCCAACTTTATGAAGGGCGCAATCGAGACTGCTGATAAGGTCACCACCGTCAGCCCTACCTATGCACAGGAGATCCTGGACCCGTGGTTCAGCCATGGTCTGGATGGCCTGCTGCGCCAGAAGCAGTATAAGCTGTGCGGTATCCTGAACGGTATTGACGTGGATGTTTTCAACCCCGCCACCGACCCGGATATCCCGCAGAACTATGATGCCAACACGGTTCAGCAGGGCAAGCCCGTCTGCAAAGCAGCTTTGCAGGATGAGTTCGGCCTGAACAAGGATGGCAGCCCGGTCATGGCCATGGTCACCCGTCTGGTCGGTCACAAGGGCGTTGACCTGGTGCGCAGCATTGCCGAAGGTCTGCTGCAGCAGGGCATTGAGCTGGTGATCCTCGGCTCCGGCGAAGCCCAGTACGAGAACTTCTTCAACGAGCTGTGCGCCCGCAACCCCGGCCGCGTTGGCGTGTACATTGGCTTTAACGCCAAGCTGGCCCAGCGCATTTATGCCGGTGCCGATATCTTCCTGATGCCGTCCCGCTCCGAACCCTGCGGCTTGGCTCAGATGGTATCCTGTCGTTATGGCACCATCCCCGTTGTGCGTGAGACCGGCGGCCTGCGCGACTCCATCCACGACTCCGGCGATGGCTATGGCAATGGCTTTACCTTTGCCAATTACAACGCCCACGAGCTGTACGAAGCCTGCTGGCGTGCCAAGGAAGGCTACTGGAACAAGGAAGGCTGGCCCGTGCTTGTCAAGCGCGCCATGGAATGTGATTTCAGCTGGTCCAACTCCGCCAAGAGCTATGAGGGCCTGTACAATGAGGTCGTGAACCTCTGGTAAGCCTTTGGGAAGCTGCTCCCTAATGAGTTAAAATCAAATCCCGCTGTGTGCAGCCTGAAAAGCCGCATACAGCGGGATTTTTGTTTCATTGGGATTGGTCCGGTGAAAAGGAAAACGGAAAGAATAGATACGCCCGTGCGGCAGCATAGCAGCGTGACAGGGGAGACGAACCGAATGCTTCCAGAACGCAGCACAGGAATTTCGAAAAAGCCAGCCATCCGGAAATGAAGAAATTTCGGATTTTTTGCCACAATTTGCCGAATATGTGTTACAATAGTACCGGAATTTTGGCCGTGGCATTAAGGAAAATCCCATGCCCGCGGTCAATCGGGAAAGGAAACATAACAGCAATCCTATGGGGAAAAGAAAACATTGGTATGTACCGTGCATCGCCCCGGCACTGGCCGCGCTTTTGCTGGCGGGCTGCGGCGCAACGGTGGATTTGAATGAACAGGCCACAGCCGAAACCGCCATGGCCGTGCAATGGGTGCCCAATGGCAGCGTTTATGCTACTGCGGCGGAAGAGCTGGAATACTGGTCCACAGCCCAAAAGCTGGAATCCGCCCTTGCCGCCACGCGGGAAACAGCCCCCAGCGTAGACTTGAACGAGCTGCTGGATGAATTCTGCGCCGCGCAGCCGGGCAGCTTTTCGCTTTACCTGCAAAATCCGGCAACGGGGGAAAGCTATACTTATAACACGGATGCCCTGTATTACCCCGCCAGCCTGCTCAAGCTGCCCTATGCGTTCTGGCTGTGCGGCCAGGCCGATGCCGGAACACTGGACCTGGAAGATGAACTGCCCAACCAGTTCCGCGGCCGTTTGTCTGATACGGCGCTGCAAGCCTATAACGATGCCGAGACCATCCCGGCCAAAGCCGCCATGCGTGCTATGATCGCCCACAGCGATAACAACGCCGTCACCCTGTTGACCACCCACTGGCCAGCCAACGAATCCAGCGGCTTCCAGCAGTTCCTGGCGGATTACGGCTTTGCCTATGCCGCAACCTGCGACCTTACCCCGCAAACCGGCATTATCGGTATGGCTTCCACTGGCGAGTTTGCCAACATTGTGTCCGCGGTGTATGATTATCTGGATTCAGGCAGCGCCGCCGCAGCCTACCTGAAAACCTGTATGCTGGCTGCCGACCATGATATTTTGTATGTGCCGGATGGCGTGCCTGCCGCCAAAAAGTATGGCAGCTGGGATTACGCATATCACGATGTTGCCATTGTGTATGCCAAGCATCCCTACTGGATTGTTTGCATGACAGACCAGGGAGATGAAAATGTAGACTTCCCCGAAGAACCCACCCAGGCCATGCAGACCCTTGGCCAGCTGGTGTATGAATACTGGAACCCATAAACTACGCCAGCGCCGTTTCAAGAAAGGAGCCGACCTTTGCCAAACAAGAAAACTGCCGCCCAGCGCCAACCCTATGTGGACGCTATGAAAGGCTTTGGCATCCTGTGCGTTGTCATTGGCCATTTTATCGAGTATCACCGTGGTACCGCGCCGGGCATCAACGCGCTGTTTACCTGCATTTACCTGTTCCATATGGCAATTTTTTGCACAGCCAGCGGCCTGGTGGCTAAGTTCAGCCTGCGCAAGCTGGTCACGCAGCAGCTATGGCTCTACCTTATCAGCCAGGCGGGCATCACGGCGTTCCGTGCGGCTGCCCTGAAAGATAACATTGTGGATCAGGGCGGCTGGCTGCAAAATGTACTGCTGCCATGGCGGCACATGTGGTATCTGTACGCCCTCATGTTCTGGATGCTTACCGTGCCTTTGCTGCGCGCCATCCAGCGGCGCGGCCTGCTGGCCAGCACCGTAGGGATGGCCGCGGCCATTGCCATAGGCCTGTTGGGCGGCTGTGTCAACTGGCCGTTTGATCTGGGCCGTGTGTTTTCCTTTTTCCCGTTCTTTGCGTTCGGTGTGCTGTTTGCAGAGCCGTTCCGCAGCTGGCAAAAGCGCTGGTATGCCTGGGGCCCGCTGGCGGCGGCCATCGTGGTGTTTTATACCGTAACCGTCCAGCGCATCGTCACCGCCGAAACCCCGGTGTATGAGGGAGCCCGCATCTTCCAGTCCGACGCCTATGCGGTGGGCGGCTACCTGATGCAGGATCGCGCAGTGTTCTACCTGCTGGGCTTTGGCACCGTGCTGGCCATCACCCCCATTCTGGGGCTCATCAAGCCGCTTGCCAGCCTGGGCCAGCGAACCCTGCCCATCTACATCCTGCACATGCCGCTGTACGCGCTTCTGGTTCAACTTGGCTGTTACGAAGCCTGTGCTTCCCACGGTCTGCCTGCCGTTATTACCTGGCTGTGCTTTATCATCCCCGCGGTGGTGGCCCTGTGCGCCAGCGCCCCGGTGTGTGCCATCCTGAACGGCATTGCAAACATCTGGTACAAAACGCTCCCGGCCCTCTTTTCCCGCCGTGGATAAAGCGTTCGCAGATGCGTTTATCCAACCGCAATAAAACAAATAAAAGAGCAAAAAAACAAACCAGGCGTGCCCTGCAAAGCAATCGACTTTGCAAAACACGCCTGGCTTTATTTTATAAAATCACTTTCAGGGCCAACGTGAAAGAATCAGCCCTCCGCCAGGAATCACTGCTCGTCCTTGTGATCCAGCAGCTTTTCCATGGTGTGCCAGCCCAGCACTGCGCACTTTACGCGGGCCGGCATGTGGGAGATATCCTGCAGCGCACCGGCTTCTTCCAACTTTTCAATGTCGGCATCGGTAGCTTCGCCCTTAATCATCTTCAAAAAGGTCTCGGCCAGGTCTTTGGCTTCATCCACGCTGCGGCCAATGATCATGTCCAGCATGATATCTGCCGAAGCCTGGGAGATCGCGCAGCCGTCACCAACAAAGCTGCCGTCCTCAATCTTGCCATTTTCTACTTTCAGCTGCAAAATAATGTCATCGCCGCAGCTGGGGTTCACACCCTCCAGCGTCATGTTGGCGCCGGGCAGCGGCTTTTTATGGGCGGGGTAGAGGTTGTGGTCGGTCAGCACCTCATTATAAAACGTACTACTCGGCATAACCCATTTCCTTTCTTACGCCGCCCAGCGCCGCCAGAAAGCGGTCAATGTCAGCGGTGGTGTTATAAAATGCAAGGCTGGCGCGTGCGCAGGAACGCACACCCAGATAAGCCAGCAGCGGCTGTGCACAGTGGTGCCCGGCACGCACGTCCACATGGCAGCTGTCCAGAATGGTGGCAATGTCGTGCGGGTGTACGCCATCCACCGTAAAGCTCAGAATGCCGCAGTGCTTGTCCGGGTCATCGCTGCCCAGAATATTCACACCGGGGATCTTCTTCATGCCTTCATAGGCATAGCGGGTCAGGGCCTGCTCCTGGGCGTGGACATTTTCCAGCCCAACGGATTCCAGATAATCAATCGCTGCAGCCAACGCAACCGCGCCGCCTGCATTCACGGTGCCGGCCTCAAATTTGTGGGGCAGCTCGGCATACACAGCGCCATCGCGGGTGACGGAATCGATCATCTCGCCGCCGGTCAAAAACGGCGGCATGGCATCCAGCAGCTTTTCCTTGCCATACAAAACGCCAATACCCATGGGGGCCATCAGCTTGTGGCCGGAGAATGCAACAAAATCAGCATCCAGAGCCTGCACATCCACTTTCATGTGGGGGGCACTCTGGGCGGCATCGACCAGCACAACACCGCCGTTGCGGTGTACCAGCTCGATCACTTTCTCTACCGGGTTTACGCAGCCCAGCACGTTGGAAACATGGCCAATGGCGGCCAGCTTTACCTTGGGGCCGATGACGGCTTCCAGCTTTTCATCCGGCAGGCTGCCGTCTTTTTCACATTCCAGGTAAACCAGCTTGGCACCGGTCTGGCGGGCAACCATCTGCCACGGCAGCATGTTGCTGTGGTGCTCCATGATGGTGATGACGATCTCATCCCCGGCATGGATGTTGTTCAGCGCATAGCTGTAAGCAACCAGATTGATGCTTTCGGTGGTGTTGCGGGTAAAGATGATCTCGGCATCGCTGCGGGCGTTCAGGAACTTGCGTACCCGCTCGCGGGCGGCCTCGTAACGGTCAGTCGCCTCCACGCCCAGTTCATACAGGCCGCGCAGGGGGTTGGCGTTGGCCTGCTCGTAAAATTCTTTCTCTGCCTGCAAAACGCTGGCCGGGCGCTGCGCGGTGGCGGCACTGTCCAGATAGGCGACGTCCTGCTGCATCAGCAGGGGAAAGTCCTTTTTATAATCCACAAAATCAAAGCTCATCGGTGTGCGCCTCCATGAATTTGTGTGCTTCTTCCGCCAGTGCCTCCGGCAGCAGATCAACTACGGCCTCAATGCGGGCGCGGGCCAGCAGGCTGCGGGCAGCTTCTTCAGGAATGCCGCGGCTGGCGAGGTAGAACAGCATCTTTTCGTCCAGGCGGCCGATGGTTGCGCCGTGGTTGCCTTCCACATCCTCTTCGCCGCACAAAATCAGCGGAATGGTCTGGTTGACCACGCCGTCGCCCAGCAGCAGAACGTTCTCCTGCTCCTGGCCCTTGGCGCCGGAACCGCCGGGCAGCAGGTCAATGCTGCCGCGGAACAGCTTGAATGCCTTACCGGCCAGTACGCCGGTGGAATCCATCTCGCAGGTGGTCTTTTTGCCGCGGTGGCGGGCTACATAGTTCATGTCCAGGCGCTGTTCGCCCTGGCCCAGGTAGCCGATCCTGGCGGTAAAGTTGCTGCCTTTGCCGATCAGATCGGCGGCAGCACCGGCATACAGCTTGCCGGAACCCAGTTCCAGCTTGGTCAGCTCAAAGCTTGCACCGTCTGCGCAGGTGGTGCCGATATCACTCAGACAGGTAAAGCCATTATCCAGTACCTGCACCATCGAAAGCTTGACCACAGCGCCAGCCTCGGCCTTGATCTTGATCTGCAAAGCGGCCAGGCCCTCGCCAGCGGTCTCATTGCGCAGGATCACAGCCACCTGCATGGTGCTGCCAGCCTTGGCTTCCAGGCACAGCCGGTCCCCGGCGGGGGTGCCGGGCTGGTAGGTATAGGTGATAACCGCGGGGGCATCCATCACTTCGTTTTCGCCCAGGGTCAGGTACTCTGCTGGGCTGTTGGCCAGAAAACGGTCAACGTCGGTGCCCATGCCGGTCTCCATGGCCCAGTCCTGTGCAGCGCTGCTGCGGGCCAGCTGTGCGGTCTGCACAAAGCTGGGGGCGGCACCCACGGCGGGGACGTTTGCTTCCAGCCGGGCTGCATTCATTTTCAGCCAGTTCCACGTCAGAGCGGGAAGCCGGTTGACGGTCATTGTTTCATTTGCCATACTCCCAACTCCTTTGCTCACCCAATGCTGCCCTTCATCTCAAGGCGGATCAGGTTGTTCATTTCCATTGCGTATTCCAGCGGCAGCTCCTTGGAAACATTATCCGCAAAGCCGCTCACGATCATGGCGCGGGCTTCCTCTTCGGGGATGCCGCGGCTCATCAGGTAGAACACGGCGTCATCACTGATGCGGCCAATGCGGGCTTCGTGGCCCACGTCAGCATCGGGGGTGCGCACGTCCATTGCGGGGATCGTGTCCGAACGGGAGATGGTATCCAGCATCAAAGACTGGCAGGAAACCGCAGCCTTGCTGTTCTTGGCATCCTTGTTAATGACCACCGCGCTGCGGAAGGTGCTGATACCGCCGTCCTTGGAGATGGACTTGGTGTTGATATAGCTGGAAGTATCCGCGCCGGTGTGAACAACCTTGGCGCCGGTATCCAGGTTCTGGCCATGACCGGCGAAGGTTATGCCGGTGAACTCCATGCGGGAGCCCTTGCCCTTCAGGATGGTCATGGGGTACAGGTAAGAGGTGTGGGAGCCAAAAGAACCGGAAACCCATTCCATCACGCCGCCCTCTTCTACAATGGCGCGCTTGGTGTTCAGGTTGTACATGTTCTTGGACCAGTTCTCAATGGTGGAATACCGCAGCTTGGCGTTCTTGCCCACAAACAGCTCCACGCAGCCGGCGTGCAGGTTGGCCACATTGTACTTGGGGGCAGAGCAGCCCTCGATGAAATGCAGCGAAGCACCCTCGTCCACAATAATCAGCGTGTGCTCAAACTGACCAGCGCCGGGGGCGTTCAGGCGGAAATAGGACTGCAGGGGAATCTCCACATGCACATGCGGCGGAACATACACAAAAGAACCGCCAGACCATACCGCGCCGTGCAGGGCGGCAAATTTGTGATCCGTGGGGGGAACCAGGTGCATGAAATGGGTGCGGATCATCTCGGCATAAGGGCCGTGCATGGCGCTTTCCAGGTCGGTGTAAATAACACCCTGCTCCGCAACCTCTTTTTTCACGTTGTGATATACCAGCTCGGAGTCATACTGTGCGCCGACACCGGCCAGGCTGTCGCGCTCGGCCTGGGGGATACCCAGCTTTTCAAAGGTATCCTTGATGTCGGTGGGCACTTCGCTCCACTTGGCGCTCATTTTGGTGTTGGGGCGCACATAGGTGATGATATCATCCATGTTCAGCTCATCAATCGGCGGGCCCCACTCCGGGATACCGGTCTTGTTATAGATCTCCAGCGATTTCAAGCGCAGCTCCAACATCCAGTCGGGGTCGTTCTTCTCGCGGGAAATCTGCTCTACAATGGCGGGGGTCAAGCCAGCGTCTACCTTGTAGGCGTCTTTTTCCTCATAGCGGAAATCATACAGGCTGCGGTTAATGTCCTCAACCTGCGATTTTTCGCGTTTTGCTTCGTTTACTTCTGCCATATATTTCTCAGGCCTCCGCCATCTTTTCAAAGCGCTCGTAGCCGTTCACATTGATCTCTTCCACCAGGCTGCCATCGCCGTTTGCAGCAATCTTGCCGTTGACCAGCACGTGGGTGTAATCAACAGACAGCGCATCCAGAATGCGGGTGCTGTGGGTGATGATCAGCAAAGCGCCGTTGTGGTCTTTCTGGTATTCTTCCACGCCTTTGGAAACCAGGCGCACTGCGTCAACGTCCAGGCCGGAGTCCGTCTCGTCCAGAATGGCGAGGGAGGGCTTAAGCATCATCAGCTGCAAAATCTCGGCCTTTTTCTTTTCGCCGCCGGAAAAACCAACGTTCAGGCTGCGCTCTGCGTAAGAAGCATCCATCTGCAAAATGTCCATGCAGCGGGCCAGCTCTTTCTTGAAGTCATAGTAACGCACATGGCCGACCTTCTGCTGCAATGCGCTGCGGATAAAGCCTTCCAGCGTCAAGCCGGGAACTTCCAGCGGCTCCTGGAAAGAAAGGAACATGCCGGCCTTGGCGCGCTTATCGGTGGATTCATGGGTGATATCCTCGCCCTTGAACAGGATCTGGCCACCGGTCACGGTATATTTGGGGGCACCCATCAAAACATAGCCCAGGGTGGATTTGCCTGCGCCGTTGGGCCCCATCAGCACATGGGTTTCACCCTTGTTGATGGTAAGATCCACGCCGTGCAACAGCTGTTTGTCTTCCACGCGTGCGGCCAGACCGGTTACGTTCAAAACTTGCTCTGCCATAAAAACTGCCTCCTGCTCGCTTTATAATAAGGTGAGCGTTTGTATTTCAAAAAGCCGCAGGCAAACCCGCAGCTTGGTTCGGCGTCCGGTGCAGCCATCCGTTTGCAGCGCAAAGCAGGCAGGCGGCGGTGTGCCGGGCACCTTTGTTATTTTCATATCCTATAAAAACTCTAGGATTAACGGTGCTTATTATATTCCAACAATTTCTTTGCGTCAAGGGCAAACCGCAAAAACTGGTACAAACCCTGCAATTTTGCACCAAAAATGGACGAATCGGGCGATTTTTGGCGTTCGGTGACCACAGAAATGACGGTTAGACATAGCAAACGCGAGCTGGCCCCGCCCGCCGCTTTCCAATCAGTGTTGGCCGTGGCTGCAGCGGTTATGCAAAGGGAAACCCCACAAAAAAAGAAGAGCCTTACCGGAAAATCCGGTAAGGCTCAGCCAGTGCCGCCGACCGGGATCGAACCGGTACGATGTTTCCACCGAGGGATTTTAAGTCCCTTGCGTCTGCCAGTTCCGCCACGGCGGCTAACTGTATGGTATTGTAGCGCAAAACGGGGAAATTGTCAATCCGCAAAGCCCTGCCGCCCAGAGTGTAAAAAAGCGAATGGTTTATTTGCGGCGAACGGCAAAGCAGCTCACTTCATGTGGCAGTGTACCCGCTATTTTAGGGCAATACCGCATAATTCTAAGTGCCGATACGGCGAGCGAGGTGCGGCAGATGCCAAGCCAAAAGCGCAGATAATACTGGATGCTGCAAAGGTGAGCGCCGCCAGTGGCGGAAACAGCGAACCGAAGCAGGGGCAGCGGTCGCAGAGCGCGAGGAGCTTTTGCCCCCGAAGCACGATGCGGGTACCGCAACCCGACATTATCGAGCATTTTGGCAACGCAGATGCCGTGCGGCAGCTGCCGGAGCGGTGCTTAAGCCGCAAGGCGGGAATTGTGCGGTGTTGCCTTATATGTGATGTGTTTTTTGTATCCGCCCACATCACACATCTTTCATATCGTGCGGTGCGCCGCCGCCGACATGGGGAATCGTGCAATGCCGCAGGTAATGCAGGAACAGCAGAGAAGAGATACTCCAGGTCAGAGGGTATGCCCAGAAGATGACCCCGATATCATGAATAAAGTGCAGCGTTACCGTAATGTAAGTAATGCGCAATGCGCACCAGACCGCCAGCATAACGGCCATGGGCACAATGGGGCGGCCCAATCCGCGCAGGATGCCGGCGCAGCAGTGGCTGAACGCAAGCAAAAAGTAAAACAGCGCAATGGTGTGTGCCTGCCGCACGCCAAAGGCGACCACATCGGCCTCGCTGCTGAACGCACCAATCAGCCAAGGCGCCAGCAGGCAAACCGCAACGCCGACGCACTCGGCCAGCGTAATCGAACAAATCACGCCAAAACGCATACCCTTGTGCACGCGGTCAGGTTTGCCCGCACCCACATTCTGGCTGACAAAAGTGGCCAGTGCCATCGAAAAGCAGGTGACCGGCAGGAAAGCAAAACCTTCCACCTTGCTGTAAGAGCCGCACCCGGCCATGGCCAGTGCGCCAAACGAGTTGATGTTTGCCTGCACAATAACATTTGCCAGCGAGATGACCGAGTTCTGGATGCCGGAGGGCAGGCCCTGCAAAATAACGCCATGCAGCATGGGGCCGTCAAACCGAACCTTGCGCCAGCTCACAGCCCAGGCTTCCTTGCTGCGCATCAGCTTGGAGAATGCCAGAATGGCACTGACTGACTGGGAGATAATCGTGGCAAATGCGGCCGCAGCCACGCCGTACCCCAGTACGCCGATAAACAGTAGGTCCAGCACAATGTTAATGAGCGATGCTGTAATCAGGTACTTCATAGGGCTGCGGCTGTTGCCGACCGATTGCAGAATGCTGGCACCCACATTGTACATGACCACTGCAATGGAACCCAAAAAGTAGGTGCGGAAGTAGGCGACCGAGTTGCCGATAACATCCTCCGGCGTGCCCATCCAGTGCAGGATCTGCGGGGTCAAAATCACGCCCACAACCGTCAGCACCGCCCCGGCGGCCAGGCCCAGCGCCACCGTGGTGTGGATGGCTTTTTCCAGGCTCTCCCAGTCCTTTGCGCCAAAGTAGCGGGCAATCAGCACACCGGCACCCAGCGCTACGCCGTTCACAAAACCGGTCAAGAGGAAAATCAGGCTGCCGGAAGAACCAACTGCCGCCAGCGCCTCGCCGCCCAAAAAGTTGCCCACAATCAGCGAGTCTGCCGCGTTGTACAGCTGCTGGAACAAATTGCTGATAAAAATGGGGATTGCAAACAGCAGCATGCCGCGCGCTACACTGCCTTCGGTCAGGGAATTGCTCTTGTTTTGCTGTGCCATCTTGTTTTGTTACGCTCCTAAATCTATGTTTTCTTATGGCAACACCGCACAATTCCCGCCTTGCGGCTTAAGCACCGCTCCGGCGGCTGCGGCACGGCATCTGCGTTGCCAAAATGCTCGATAAGACATCCAGTATTATCTGCGCTTTTGGCTTAGCAGCTGCCGCACCTCGCTCGCCGTATCGGCACTTAGAATTATGCGGTATTGCCTTATATCTTACACCAAATTTAGATAAAATGCTATTAAACAACCAAAAGCAGCGGCAAACCAAAGCTGCCGCCGCTGCAAAATTATGATTGCGCCGCTGGTAAATATTATGCCTGCCGCCCGGTTGGAACATATTGCAACACGTTTTCGGAAACATGGGTGTTGAAAAACTGGATCAGCGGTCCCAGGCAGAACGCACAGATCAGGGTGCCCAGCCCCAGCAGCCCGCCCAGCAAAAAAGCCAGTAATGCGCACAGCGTATCCGTAAAAAGGCGGCAGCAGAAATAGGGGAATGGCGTGTGGTCCCGCAGGCCCAGCGCCAGGTAATCATACGGGGCAACCCCCAAATCGGAGGTCTGGTGCAGCGAAATGCCAAGTGAGGTGCACACCACAGCCGCAGCCACCCACAGCAGCTGTGCGGGCAGGGTAGCGGCCTGTGCAAAATGCGCAGTGAGGAAATCATAGAAAAACGTGATGATAAACCCACAGCAAACGGCATTTGCAACGGTGCCAAAGCCGACATATCTGCGGCCCCAAATCATCTGCATCGTGAAAAATACCGCGTTATAAATCAGGTTCTGTACGCCAAGGGTCAGCCCGGCAAGCTCCGCAGAGCGGATGTTGAGCGCGTTGAAAGGGTCGTTGCCCAGATGGGCAAACTTGAAAAGGGCAACACCAAGGCTGATGATCACAATGCCCACCAGCATACCGGCCACGCGCCGGAAGGTGACATGCTGTTCCATAACCATACTCCAGTTGTGCTGCCCGGCCGGACAAAAGTTGAGCTCATGAATAAATATGCGTACAACTTATTACAACAAAAGTGTAACATGTCCACGCTGAAAGGTCAATATAGAAATCTGTGGCTGGTTATCCATTCTTCTTTACCTGCTTTTGGGCCAAAAACCGCCTGCTTTTTGTGGGAAAAATTTCAAAACTGCTTGTATATTGTGGCCGTTTCGTTTATACTAATATGTATGTCTGAAAACTGTATGCTCTGTGCATACAAGCGGACACAAGAGGGAAACGTACCTGGACCTGCCCTGTGCGCGTGCAGCACCATGGCAGCCCACGATCTAAGGGGAAATGATTATGGCAAATTATTTTGAAATGTCCAAAGACCAGCTCCGTGCAGAAAAGGCTGCGCTGGAACAATCCTATGCCGAGTTCAAGGCCAAGGGCCTTAAGCTCAACATGGCCCGTGGTAAACCAGGCCCTCATCAGATGGACCTGGCCATGGATCTGCTGAAAATGAGTGACTATACCACCGAGAATGGCTATGATGCCCGCAATTATGGCAACTTGGAAGGTTTGGAAGAAGCCCGCGCCCTGTTTGGCGATGTGATGGGCGTTAAGCCCAGCGAGGTTTTTGTGGGCGGCAACTCCAGCCTGCAGCTGATGTACAACCTTATCAGCATAGGTCATACCTTTGGCTTCCCGGAATCCCCCTGCCCGTGGTCCCAGGTGGAGCACCGCAAGTTCCTCTGCCCGGCCCCCGGCTATGACCGCCATTTCAAAATCACCGAGGAGTTTGGCTTTGAGCTGATCACGATCCCCATGACGCCGGACGGCCCCGATATGGATATGGTGGAAAAGCTGGTTGCCGAAGACGACACCATCAAGGGCATCTGGTGCGTACCGCAGTACTCCAACCCCGATGGCTATGTCTACAGCGATGAAACCATCCGCCGCTTTGCATCCATGAAGACCGCTGCCCCGGATTTCAAGATTTTCTGGGACGAAGCTTACATTGTCCACCACCTGACCGATGAAATCATCGAGACCCCGGTGCTGCTGAATGAAAGCAAGCAGTATGGCACCGAGGACCGCGTTTTCATGTTCACCTCTACCAGCAAGATCACCTTCCCCGGCGCTGGTGTTTCTGCCCTGGCATGCAGTGAAAAATCTTTGGCTTATATCTGCAAGCGCTTCTCTGTCATGATCATCAGCTATGACAAGATGAACCAGCTGCGCCATGTCCGCTTCCTGAAGAACAAGGACGGCGTGCTGCAGCATATGGCCAAGCATCGCCGCCGCCTGGTGCCCTGCTTTGACGCAGTCAAAACCACCTTTGCCCATGAACTGACCCCCTGCGGCGATATCGCCCACTGGACCAATCCCAAAGGCGGATACTTCATCAGCCTGTATGTCATGCCTGGCTGTGCCAAGCGTGTAGCCCAGCTCTGCAAGGACTGCGGCCTGACCCTGACCGGCGCCGGCGCAGCGTTCCCTTATGGCATTGACCCGCAGGATTCCCACCTGCGCATTGCCCCCACTTACCCCAGCCTGTCTGAGGTAGAAACCGCATCCATGCTGCTCACCGTCTGCGTGCGCCTGGCTGTGGTCGAAAAGCTGCTGGCAGAATAAAATAAGCAGCCATCCTATCATAGTTAAAACAGGTACGCCCGGTTTTCCCGGCCGGGTGCGCCTGCAAAAAAGGGAAAAAGCCGCCTGCTTTCCGGCAGGCGGCTGCTTCCCTGCATGGCGGTGTGTGGCAACGCGCATACGCCGGTAATAAAACCCCGCCCGTGCCGGTGCGCGGGCAATGTTTGGAGGTACATATGAATAAGAGAGGGAAGTCGTGGCATCTGATTGTCACGGCGCTGCTGATCGTCGTGTTCTCGTTTACCGCCCTGTTCGGCGTGAGCTACACATACGGCGATACCAAGAACGTCTACATCAAGGGCGCGGAGGATATCCGCTTCGGTATCGACATCCGCGGCGGCGTGGACGTGACGTTCATGCCGGCTGACGGTGTGGAAGCCACCGATGACCAGATGACCGCGGCCAAAACCGTCATCGAAGACCGTCTGGTCGGCCTTGGCATTACCGACTATGAGGATTATGTGGACTATAACAAGGACCGCATCATCGTCCGTTTCCCCTGGAAAACCGGCGAAACCGACTTTAATCCCCAGACCGCCATTGACGAGATCGGCACCACCGCCGAGATGGTGTTCCGCAAGGGCTCTACTGCCGACGGCGAAGAGATCCTGAGCGGTGACGATGTGACGTCCGCAACCGCAGGCTACAACCAGGAAAACGGTTATGTTGTTCAGCTGCAGTTCAGTGCTGACGGTGCCAAAAAGTTTGCTGAGGCCACCACCGAGCTGGCAGCCCAGTCCAACGGCACCATCTCCATCTGGCTGGACGGCGAGAACATCTCCACCGCTACCGTCAAGACTGCCATCACGGACGGCAACGCTGTGATCGAAGGTTCTTTCACCCAGGACCAGGTCACCGCGCTGGCAAACCAGATTAACTCCGGTTCTCTGCCTTTTGCCCTCTCGGCCGAAAGCTTCTCCACCATCAGCCCCACCCTGGGCGCTAAGAGCCTGGATGTGATGGTGCTGGCCGGCATCATTGCCTTTGCTTTTGTGGCTCTGCTCATGATCGTGCGTTACCGTCTGCCCGGTACCATTGCGGTCATCTCTCTGTTTGGCCAGGTTGTCGCCACGCTGGCATTTGTTTCCGGTTACTTCACCGTGTTCAATGGCTCCACGCTGACCCTGCCCGGTATCGCCGGTATCATCCTTGGTATCGGTATGGGCGTTGACGCCAACGTTATCACCGCTGAGCGCATCAAAGAAGAGCTTGGCAACGGCAAAACGCTGGATGGCGCTATCGCCAGCGGCTTCAAGATGGGCCTGACCCCCATCATTGACGGCAACGTGACCATTGTCATCGTTGCAGCCCTGCTGATGGGTGCTTTTGGCCCCACCGATGGCTTCTGGGGCAAAGTGTTCAACCCCATCTTCTTCATGTTTGGTCCTTCCACGGCTGGCAGCATCTACTCTTTCGGCTTCACGCTGCTCACCAGTGTTCTGCTCAACTTTGTCTTTGGCGTGTTTGCAACCCGCATTATGATCCGTGGTGCATCCCGCTGCAAGGCGTTCCGCAACCCCGTTCTGTATGGCGGTTCCAAGGATGGCAAAAAGACTTACAAGTGCCCCAACATCAACTTTGTCGGCAACCGCAAGAAGTTCTACACCTTCTCCGGCGTTCTGGTTGCCGTGGTGCTGGTGTTCAGCTTTGTCTTCGGCGTTACCATGGATATCGAGTTCAAGGGTGGCGCTATGGTTACCGTTGGCTACCAGGGCGATGTTGACCTGAACAATGTCAAGCAGACGGTAGCCGCCGAGCTGGGCCAGAGCAACCTGACCGTACAGACCGGCACTGATGTTTCCGGTGCACAGACCCTGACCATCAACCTGCCCGGCAGCGAGACCCTTTCCACCGAGCAGCTGGACAGCATGATCGAAACCCTGAACACCACCTACCCGGACAACCAGTTTGTCCAGCAGGAAGTCAGCAACGTCAACCCCACCATCGGCAACGAGTTCCTGGCCAAGAGCGTTGTGGCTGTTGTGGCTGCCTGCGTGCTGATTTTGGTGTACGTTGCCGTGCGTTTCCGCCGCATTGGCGGCTGGTCCGCCGGTGCCATGGCAATCGTTGCTTTGCTGCACGATATGTTTGTTGTGTACGGCGTCTTTGTTCTGCTGCGCATTCCCCTCAACGGCAACTTTATTGCAGCTATGCTTACCATTCTGGGCTACTCCATCAACGATACCGTTGTTATCTATGACCGTATCCGCGAGAACAACGGCCTTTACGGCAAAAAGATGTCCCTGCCGGAGCTGGTCAACCTGTCCATCAACCAGAGCTTTGGCCGTTCCATGATGACCAGTATCACCACCTGCATTGCACTGGCAATCGTCTGCGTGGTGTCCATCATCTTCAAGCTGGACAGCATCTTCACCTTTGCGGTGCCGCTGCTGTTTGGTATGGTCAGCGGTGTTTACAGCACCATGTGTATTGCAACCCAGCTGTGGGTCAGCTATAAGACCCGCAAGGCTGCCCCCGCCCCCAAGAAAGCGTAAACCAGGAGGAACTTTGCTATGCGTTGCCCGTACTGCGGTGCCGATGAATCCAAGGTAATTGATTCGCGCCCCACGGAGGACGGCGAAAAGATCCGCCGCCGCCGCGAGTGCCTTTCCTGCAAAAAACGCTTTACCACCTATGAGATCGTGGAAACTGTGCCCCTGATGGTCATCAAAAAAGACCGTTCGCGTGAAGTGTTCGACCGCCAGAAACTGCTCAACGGCATGCTGCGCGCCTGCGAAAAGCGCCCCGTCAGCTATGAGCAGCTGGATGCCGCCGTCAGCCGCATTGAACAGGTGCTGCTGAACTCTTACGACAGGGAAGTGACCTCCGTCTATATTGGGAACCTTGCCATGGAGCAACTGAAAAAGATGGACGACGTTGCCTATGTGCGCTTTGCTTCCGTCTACCGCCAGTTCAGCGATGTCAACACCTTTATGGATGAGCTGAAAGACATGCTGGATTCCCGCGCCAAAAACGGCGGCATGCAGGGCTAAAATGTGCCCGTAAAGCACTGCTCCAGCTGGTCGATCTGCGCCAGCACCCGTGCAGCTTCCACCGCAAGGTCGGCCTGGTTTTCCGGGTTGGCATACTGTGGCAAAACCGCCATGGTTTCGTTCATGCGATCCAGCGCGTTGCGGCGCACCAGCAGCCCCAGCTTTTTGCTGGCCTGCCTTGCACTGTGCGCGGCCTGCCGGAAAGCCTGCTGCGCCTGCGGATACTGCTGCGTCAGTGTCTGCGCATAAGCGCTTTGCACCTGGGCGCGCAGGCTGCCCGCAGTGGCGCTTACATACTGTTTGCAGCCAAGCAGCACCGCCGCCAGCAGGACCAGAATGGCGATGGCATACCAGTTGCGCTTCATTCAAAAACCACCTGTACTTTCCGGTTTTTCAGACCGCCCGTTCTGGGCGGTCTTTTTTTGTATCACAACGCAGCTTTCCTTATTGCCAAGGTAAGCCAGTACCTCTGCCCGCCGCATCCCGCGCCTGGCAAGGTCGGTATCCAGCCAGGCTTCATTGCGCCCCAGCTGGGCCAGATTTTCGGGGTAAACTTCCTGGTCTACCAACAGCGGCAGCAGCGGGCTGTCGTCCGCCATTTTTTGCGCGGCGCTGATGCTCCCGCTGGGCTCCACCACACCCCATACTACCTGCCGCGGGTCAAAAATATCCTTGCCGCGCAGCGCTTCCATCAGATCGCCCGGCGTCATGCGCAGATGCCGCAGTGCATCCTGCCGGATCTGCCCATCCTGGATTACCGTCACCGGTCTCCCAAACAGCAGCGCCGCATAGCCGGGCAGGTAATAGGCGGCGGTTGAGTTCAATATTTCCAGCGCCGCAATCAATAAAATCGGCACCAGGCTGGAAAGCAGCGGCAGATCCGGCTCATCAATGCAGATGGAGGCAACATTGGAAATCATGAACGTTGTTACCAGCTCGGATGGCTGCAATTCCCCCAGCTGCCGCTTGCCCATCAGCCGCATGGCAAAAATAACCACAGCATAAATAATTACGGTATGCAAAACCGATGCAAGCATAAAAACACCTCCTGCGTTTATCCCTGCCGTTTTTGGGTCACACTGAACAGCAAGGGAAGGTGATTACATGACAACTGCGGATAACCAGCCGCTGGGGCAGGCCCTTGCTGAAAATCAGGCGTTTCTGCAAACTATGTTTGGCGGCTCATCGGATTTCTATACCAAAAGCTTTACGATTTGCGGCTGCCGCTGCTGCATCGCCATGTTTGCGGGGCTTTCCTCGCCGGAAAAACTCTGCATCATGGTGCTGCACGCACTGGGTCAAGGCGTGCCGGGCTGCAAGGCCGGGCCGCAGCTGGTGCAGTACCTGGCAGAGCAAAGCTGCCTACCCACAGAGCAAACCCCCATCACCACTCGTACCCAGCTGGTGGAAGCCCTCGCCGGCGGCATGGCCGTGCTGCTGGTGGAGGGCAGCGGCCAGGCGCTCCACCCAGGATATGCCGGGCCGCAGCGTGACCAACCCCAGCGGGGAAGGCAACATGCGCGGCCCGCAGGATGCCTTTACCGAGCACCTGCGCAATAACATTTCCCAGCTGCGCCGCCAGTTCCGCACCGGCAGCTTTACGGCGGAGATCTGCACCGCCAACACCCGTGCCAAAACCGAGTACGCCATTTGTTATGATACCGCCCTGGCCCCGGCGGATGTGGTGCAAACCCTCAAACAGCGGCTGGCCGGGGTACAAATCCCCGTCCTGCTGGACAGCACCTATTTTGCCTCGTTCCTCAAGCAGGACAAGCTCAACCTTTTCCCCGCGGCAGCCTATACCGAGCGCCCGGCCACCGCCTGCGCCCGCATCTGTGAGGGCAAAATCGTTATCCTTGTATCCGGCAGCCCGCTTGCTATGGTGGTGCCCAGCTTTTTTGCCGAGCACTTTGAATGCCTGGACGATTATTCTTCCGGCGCAGTGTTTGCCGGTCTCATCCGCCTGCTCAAATATCTGGCGTTTTTGCTGGCGGTGTTTGGGCCGGGGCTGTATGTCATGGCGGTCAGCTTTGCGCCGGAGCTGATCCCCGTGCACCTGCTGGCCAAACTGGCCCAGGGCGAAGCCTCCACGCCGCTACCGCCCATGCCGGAAATGCTGGCCGTGACCCTGCTGCTGGAAATTGTGCGTGAAGCCGGGCTGCGCGCTCCCAAATCCATCAGCCACACCGTCAGCCTTGTGGGGGCGCTCATCATTGGCGAAACTGCTGTCTCGGCAGGCATCATCAGCGTGCCGGTGCTCACTATGGCCGCGGCGGCCACCATCGCCACCCTGGCAGTCCCGGCGCTGTATGAACAGTCGATTCTGTTCCGCTTTGCGGTCATACTGCTGGCGGGACTGTTCGGTGTGCCGGGGCTGGCCTGCGGGGCGCTGCTGATTCTGGCCATGGCCTGCGGCAGCGACCCGTTCGGTTATGATTATCTTTACCCGCTCATGCCGCCGGGCAAGGCAGCCTTGCGGGATGGTTTTGTGCGGGCCATCTGGTCCCGCCTGGCACAAAAAGGGGAGGTGCTGCCGCGCCATGCAAAAGAGTAATGTGGATTTTTACCCCGTGCTGCTCCTCAGCATTCTGGCCGATACGCTGCTGCGGCTGCACACCGGTTATTGGGCGCGGGCAGGGCTGCTGGCTCTGCCCGCCAGCGCGGCGGTGCTGGACGCTGTGCTTCTGTTAGTGTCGACCAGCTGGCAGGGAAACGCCCTGCTGCAAAAAGTTCTCTGTGTTTTGCTGGCAATCAGTTCAGCATTGGAAATTCTGCGCCTGCACGCCCTGTTTGGCAGCGTGTACCCCGGTACACTGGGGCTGGCGGGCACCTGTTTTGTCGTGCTGGCACCGGTCATCTACCTCCGGCGGGAGCCCGCCCTGCGCCAGACAGCCAACGCCTTGTTGGTGTTCGGTGCCGCGTGTATGGCAATCATGGTACTCTCGGTCGCGCCGCGCCTGCGTGTACCCAACCTGCATGCGGCACCGCTGACAGGGCAGGACTGGCAGGCGGCGTTTGTTTCTCAGCTGGCGCTCCCGCCGGAATATCTGCTGTTTGCCCTTTGGCCTCCGCAGCCCGGCCAGCGCTGCCGCAAGGCAGTAACATTTGCCGCGTCAGCACTGGGCTTTGATGCCGCGGTCCACCTGCTGCTGGAGCTGTTTTTTGGCGCGGCCATGCCCACCCGCCAAACCCCGGTGCAGGGGGCTGCACAGTGCGGGGCGCTTTCAATTTTTAACCGGCTGGAATGGCTGCAAATTTTGCTGTGGTGCATGGTAGTCACGGTGAGGCTGGCACTGTACCTGTATGCCATGGTGGAACTGTGGGGTGGCTGCGCCGGGGCGGGCAGCGCTGCCGCCGGGCTGGACCGTTACCCGCTGTACTTTGGCGGCATGGCTCTGTTGTGTGCTGTGCTGCGCACCGTGCCGTTGGAACAGGCATTTTATTGGCGCAGTGCCGTCTGCTGGGGCTTCGCTGCGGTTGTGATGGTAACAGGAGGCTGCCAATGGCTGGTATCATGCATAAAACATCCCGCCTGATGGCGGCGGTGCTGCTGGGCTGCCTGTTGGCGGGCTGCGGCGGGCAGCTGCTTTCCCACAGGGAAATTGTGCGGGCGGTGTTTTTTACCGCGCAGGATGCCGGCTACACGGTCACGCTTTTGACCAGTGACCAGCAAAGCGAGGATTCCGCCGCCTGCAAAACCTTTACCGGCAGCGGCGCTACCTGTGCTGCCGCCTGGAATGCCGCCGCCCAAACCATGAACGGCCAGCCGTTTTACGGCCTGATGGACCTTGCCGTTCTGCCTGCCGGGTGCAGCTGGCCGCTGGCAGAAGAAATCGCTCAGCTGTTGCAAAGCACCGCCCGCCCCGCGCCGGAAATCGCGGTCTTTGTGTTGGAACCCGCCGTGCAGATGCCCATCCAGGACCAAACGCCGACCTTGTACGAGAACTTGAAAGCTCTGGAAGAAAAGCAGCAGCTGCACTGCGGCCTGCAAACCCTGTTTGATAACGCCGAAACCGCCGCTGTGCCCGTCAGTGCGGGCGGGGAATACGCCATGCTGTTTTATGATACCGCTGCCAATACAGCCCGCCAGACGCAAAGCCCGTTGGCTGCCCAGCTGGCGGCTATTCTGTGCGGCCAGGCCCATCGGTTGGACTGCACGTTGCCGGATGACCTGCACCTTGCCGCCAAAGCCGCCGCCGATGTGCAGGTACTGGCCCCCGGCAGCGTGCGGGTAAACCTGACCCTGCGGGATGCGGAACTGAAAGACCTGACTCCCACCGCCCGCCCGGATGCCGAACTGCAGGTGGCATTTGCCGCAGCCGCCAATCGGGAATTTGACGGTTTGATAACGGCACTGTACGGAATAAACGGCCCGGATGCCGACCCGCTCGACCTGTGTTTCTGGCTGCAAAACCGTTATGGCAGCACGCAGGGGGCGCTGCGGGCGGAGCTTACCCTGCACTGGCACCGCCCTGGCGAAGGCTGATCCCCACCAAAGCACGCCTTTATTTGCAGTGCCAGTGTACCATTCAGCCGGGCAGTCTGCCAGCCAAGACCAAAAAACAGATAGAAAACAACCCGGAGCGCTAATAAATTACAACGAATAAACGACAAAAAACACTGTTCACAAAAATTTTATACTTCAAGGGGTTGATTTTTGGCAAAGGAACGCTATAATAGATTTAGCACTCAAGAGAAAAGAGTGCTAAACAAAATGTTTCAAAGAAACTTTAATTATAGGAGGATATTTCATCATGAAAATCAAACCTCTTGCTGATCGCGTTGTGATCAAACTCGTTGAAGAAGAAGAAACCTCCAAGGGCGGCCTGATCCTGACCGGTTCCGCCAAGGAAAAGCCGCAGGTTGCTGAAGTTATCGCAGTCGGCCCCGGCGGTAATGTCGATGGCAAAGACATTGAGATGATCGTCAAGGTTGGCGATAAGGTCCTCACCAGCAAGTACTCCGGCACCGAAGTCAAGGTTGACGGCGAGGAATGCACCATTGTCCGCCAGAGCGATATCCTGGCCATCGTTGAGTAAACTTTAACTGTTCTTACTGATAAAAGGAGATGCTGATTTATGGCAAAACAGATTAAGCAGGGCGAAGACGCCCGCAAGGCTCTTTGCGCCGGCATTGACCAGCTGGCTGATACCGTTAAGATCACCCTGGGCCCCAAAGGCCGCAACGTTGTTCTGGGCAAGAAATTCGGCAGCCCGGTCATCACCAACGATGGCGTTACCATCGCAAAGGAAATTGAGCTGAAAGACGCTTTCGAGAACATGGGTGCACAGCTCGTGCGTGAAGTTGCCACCAAGACCAATGATGCTGCTGGCGACGGCACCACCACCGCTACCGTTCTGGCACAGGCTCTTGTTACCGAGGGCATGAAGAACGTTACCGCCGGTGCAAACCCGATGGACATCAAGCGCGGCATCCAGAAGGCTGTCAACACCGCTGTTGAGGCCGTCAAGGCACACAGCCAGAAAGTCAACGGCAGCAAGGATATCGCCCGTGTCGGTACCGTTTCTGCCGGTGATGCACAGATCGGCCAGCTGATCGCTGACGCTATGGAAAAGGTTACTGCTGACGGCGTGATCACCATTGAGGAGAACAAGACCACTGCTGAAACCTACACCGAGGTAGTGGAAGGCATGCAGTTTGACCGTGGCTACGTTACCCCGTACATGGTCACCGATACCGAGAAGATGGAAACCGTTTACGAGGACTGCAGCGTGCTGATCACCGATAAAAAGATCAGCGTGTTCCAGGATATCGTTCCTCTGCTGGAGTCCGTGATCCAGTCCGGCCGCAAGCTGCTCATCATCGCTGAGGATGTTGAGGGCGACGCACTGTCCAACCTCATCATCAACCGTCTGCGCGGCGGCCTGAATGTGGTTGCTGTCAAGGCTCCCGGCTTTGGCGACCGCCGCAAGGAAATGCTGCAGGATATCGCCATCCTGACCGGCGGCACCGTCATCAGCAGCGACCTGGGCTATGAGCTCAAGGACGCTACCATCCAGCTGCTGGGCAGCGCCCGCCAGGTTAAGGTTGGCAAGGAGAACACCACCATCGTCGGTGGCGCTGGCGATAAGCAGGCCATTGCTGACCGCGTTGCCCAGATCCGTTCCCAGATCGCTTCCGCTACCTCTGACTTTGACCGTGAAAAGCTGCAGGAACGCCTGGCCAAGCTGGCTGGCGGCGTAGCTGTCATCAAGGTCGGCGCTGCTACCGAAGTTGAGATGAAGGATAAGAAGCTCCGCATCGAGGACGCCCTGAACGCAACCAAGGCTGCTGTTGAAGAGGGCATCGTTGCTGGCGGCGGCACCGCTACCATCAACGCTATCCCTGCTGTTGATAAGCTGGTCAGCGAGCTGGAAGGCGATGAGCGCACTGGCGCTAAGATCGTCCGCAAGGCTCTGGAAGCTCCTCTGCGCCAGATTGCCGCAAACGCTGGCCTGGAAGGCAGCGTTATCATCAACAACATTCTGCAGGCTGGCAAGCCCAACTACGGCTATGACGCCCAGAAGGAAGAATATGTTGACGATATGATCGAAGCCGGCATTGTTGACCCGACCAAGGTCACCCGCTCCGCTCTGGAGAATGCTTCCAGCGTTGCCGCTATGGTTCTGACCACCGAAAGCCTGGTCGCTGACCTGCCGGAGCCCCCGGCACCGGCAGCCCCCGCCGGCGGTGACATGGGCGGCATGTACTAAGCCAAATGTCGAAATTTAACTGAGAATATTAAGAGGTAGGACTTAATATTTCAAGTTTAGCAAAATAGGAATGCCCGATACCTGTAAAAAGGTATCGGGCATTTTTTATGAGTCATGAGTAGGCGCGATAAACAAATATGACTATAAGTCTGTAGCATAACAAACAAAAACTTGGGACGGTATATTGACACGATTGTAAATGATGTGAAAATATAGTAATATAATAATATGGATAAAAATCATGTAAAGAAAAAGGATGCGGTATCAAGAAAGGAAGGTATATAAATGTCTTCTATGAATGAATGCTTCTCAAAACGTTTGGAAGAACTGATTGATGAATTTCCGGAACACAATCTGATTTTCTTTAAAGGGTTTGGAATCGAACAGATGCGGCAGTTGGTAACACATGCTAACGCAATTTTGAATGATGAAACTTTGCTACAAAATGAATATCTTGATATAAATGCTTTGGATGACAAATGGTTGGAATTAGCATCTTCCATTAAGTGTGCAAAGGAGCCGCTTGTTGGTTTTTACGAAGAACTTTTAGCAATAAGGCAACTATTACCTCGCATAAAAGTAGATAAAATTGTAATTGTGGAAAATAATTTACTTTCACCATGGGTTCCATGCTATTTCCCATATCATGATGCCGAGATGCTCTTTGACTATTGGCAGACTGAACATGAGGTATCAGACGAAAATCCTCTGTCACAACTTGTACAGCTGTATGGGGATGTAAAGTTATTAAAAAATCAAAAAGCGCTATTCTTACCACTAAAACTAGATGATGAAAGAATTGTAGAAATCCCTTTTTGGACGGGAAATATTATTGAACAAGAGGATATAGCCGACAATGCAGAATATATCGAGGTTGGAAGCAACCGCGACTGGGAGTACTGCCTAGATATTACACAAGGAAAGGTGCAAGCTGCTGTATTCCTTCAAAATTCTGAGACCCTTTCAGCAAGAACAAGGGCGACTATATACGCATCAAAATTGTTAGGCTTTGATGTGTCGATCGATGAACTTGATCTTTATCAAGAAAAAATTGAGTATAGTGATAGCCAATTTACGGGAATCCTTCAAAAGTACTGGGGAAGTGCTGCGCACTTTCGACCACTGCTTTTTTATAAAGATCCTGATCGCTCACAGGAAACTGAGACTATAACACAAGGTCAAATTATCGCCGAAATTGTAGACCAGTGTGAGGCGGCACAAAATAAAGAAGCGTACAGTAATATATTTATAACCGCACCAACAGGATCAGGCAAGTCAATTTTGTTCCAGATACCAGCACTTTATCTTGCGGAGAAGTACAATTTGGTCACGATTGTAGTTTCTCCACTGATTGCGCTTATGAATGATCAAGTTGACCAGCTGCAGAGAGAACGAGGTATCTCCATTGCAGCCTGCATTAACTCAAGTATGAGCATAGAAGAACGTGGAGATGTAATAGAGCAGATACATATGGGGAAAAAATCGCTATTATATCTTGCACCAGAACTACTGCTGACAACACATTTACAGTCATTTTTGGGCGGACGGCAAGTGGGAATGGTCGTTATTGATGAAGCACATACTGTTACGAGTTGGGGACGGGATTTTCGGTCGGATTATTGGTTCCTTGGTGATTTTTTGAAACAGACTGCTCGTGATGGGTTAATGTTCCCAGTCTTGTGTTTAACTGCAACAGCAGTGTATTCAGGAGAAGATGATGTTGTAAATGACACGATTCATGAATTGGGACTTGGAAGAACAATTATTCATCTTGGAAATGTAAAGCGTAGTAACATATCATTTGATATTCAGCGCTATGATCCATCTGAAGTTGAAGGCGGAGTTGAAGATGTAAAACGCAATCTGACTTTGAAAAGAGTGCGCGAATACATTAACCGCGGAGAAAAAGTACTTACTTATTTTCCGTACCGGAGTCAAGTTGATCAAATATATAATTTAATTGATGCTGCCGATCATGTAAAAATGAGAAGGTATCATGGACAAATTCCCACTGTTGAACGTAAGATGGTAGAGCATGACTATAAGACAGGAACTGCTATGGGATTGTTTTGTACGAAGGCTTTTGGCATGGGGATTGATGTTGGCGATATTAAACATGTTATTCATTTTGCACCAACAGGTACTTTGTCGGACTATGTGCAAGAAATAGGAAGAGCAGCGCGTAACACAGAAATTCAAGGAATTGCGCACATTGACTATTTTCCAAGTGATCTCCGATATGTTCGCTCGTTAAACGGAATATCAGAGATGCGACAGTATCAATTACGGGAAATGTTAAAGAAAATATGTGCCATTCAGAAAGCGAAAAAGCGCCGTAATTTGCTGATTTCAGCAGAAACATTTGAATATCTTTTTAAGGAAAAGGATGTTGAAAATCGTACAAAGTCAGGATTATTGCTCTTGTCAAAAGATTTGAGTAATAAATATGCCTTTCCTGTTTTGATTGTACGTCCAAAAGCGATGCTCTCTCAAAATTATGTCAACGTTCCAAAGGAAATAGAAGAGGAATTTTTGAAGTCGTATGGGCCTTATTGTAAGTTTCAGCAGGGAATAGCTGCAAGGACGGTTCAAAGTCGAAACCAAAGAGCATCCGATATAACAGTGTATAGTGCGGGAAAGACTTTTCTTGTAAATATGGCGCAAATCTGGGAAAATTGCTATCCTGATCGTTCATTTGGAATGTTTAAAAAAGAATTTTTTGAACATGAATTTTCCGATGGAGAAAAAACATATACGATTGCACCTCGTGTAAGAACTGAAATTCGTTATGCGGATGACTTTTCAACGGTTTCACAACGGGTGGAAATTGTAATCAACGCCATTACAAAGATATTTGAAAAATATAAAAATGGCGAAACAAAGCAATTTTCGCAAAAGCAATTTGAAACAGAGCTAATGAAAGTGCTTGGAGAAAAAGTAGTACCACATGACAAAATTAGTATGTTGCTTGATATCTTTACTGAAAGTGTAGATGAAAGAGCAGCATATAGTCAGAGCCGAAGTCGAGTTCGTGTTTTACGTGCAAGAAAAGCTCCTGGAGCAGATGAAACAAGTTACTTTGTTAGCAACGCTTCGTATGCGCAACTTCCGAATTTCTTTATTCATCAAATAGAACAATGTGTGGTCAATGCACCAGATAGCACGTTCTTCCGCTTTTATCCGCTTACTCCGAATAAGCAGATTGAAATTATGCCTTTGCTACGATTTATGGAATTGCTTGGATTGGCAACTTATGAAATCCGTGGAGGGGAAAAGGCGGAAGTTTTTATTCGCATTAACGACCCAGAAAAAATTGAGCGACTGGCAACAAGCGGAAGATACACCAACGGGGTGTTGCAAAATATTCAAGAACATCATCGCAACAATGAGAATCTTTTGACAGCATTTTTTACAGCGAATATGAGCGATGAAGAAAGGTGGGAAGTAATCGAACAGTACTTCTTAGGAAATGGGGATTATGTCCGGCAGGTATTGCATATGAGCGATTAGCATTTGCAAAGGTTCAATATCAATTTTTTGATAACGAAGGATATTGCCTTTTCCCGCTTGATTCTGCACCGCAAAACTGGTATGCTTTTCAGGTATGCCATGTGTATTGTACATGATGGCACGATGGAACGCGGAGGTACGGGAATGCCGGAGCAGAACAATAAGCTGAAACTTGTGCGCGCGGTGATGCTGTGCGTTACATTGGCCATCATGGCGGCAATCTTTCTGTTTTCCGCCCAGCCGGGGGAGAGCTCCTCTGCCCTCAGCCAGCAGATAACGGAAAAAGTGGAATCCACCGCGGCTCACCGCCTGACCCCCAAGTGGTTCAGCAGCCAGAACGACAATGCCAACATTCGCAAGTGGGCACATGTTTATATTTACTGTGCTCTCGGTGTCAGCACCGCCGTCACCGTCCATCTGTTTGGCAGCGCAGGCAAAGCGGGCAGGGCCAAACAGCTTGTGCAAGAAGCACTGATCAGCGCTGTGACCTGTACCGCCTATGCGGGCACTGATGAATTCCACCAGCTCTTTATCCCGGGCCGCGCCGGAATGATTCAGGATGTCGGCGTGGATGCGCTCGGTTTTTTGCCCTGCATTGCCATCACTTTTCTGGTCACTGCCTGGCTGCGGCACAAAGCGGCCAAAACACAACAATAAAAATAACAACACCACCTGCCGGGGCAGGGAAAGCAGCATTGCGCTGCTTTCCCACACGCCCGGCGGGTGGTGTTGTTTGTGGTCTGTTTTAGGGTTTATCTGAAAAGTTGAAAATTTAGGGCAATACCGCATAATTCTAAGTGCCGATACGGCGAGCGAGGTGC
>OLSG01000948.1_pt1 | contig 33019 bp, 20 predicted proteins | sample 1673041 | NCBI WGS metagenome assembly OLSG01 (sample SAMEA3136749, study PRJEB25190) | human gut metagenome | reverse complement strand
TGTCAGGAGATTGTTTTCGAATCATCATGGCGTACTATTTTTACAAAACTATTTTATGGCGTTCGTCTGCACATTTACAAACCTTCTGCACAGATCATTTGCACATGCATAAATCTTCCATGTATGCTTAGTCGCGTAAGAGGCTGCGTACCATCTCTGCGGTAAACACAACTTCGGAAACACGGTTAACTTCGATCTGATACAGTGCATTTGCTGCGATATGTTCGGCGGCCTGTTCCAGATCACGGATTCCGGAGGTGTTGGAGAACAGTTCAATTACAGCATCCAGTGCTTCGTCTGTCATCTTGCACTCATTCTCTTTGAGGCTCATACGTTTGAGAATCTTCGGCAGTGCAAATTTGGAGAAGATGATCTTTTTCTCATCCGGTGTGTAATCCGGGATGTCGATCACGGCAAAACGTGACATCAGAGGTGCACTGATCTGCTCTTTGTTGTTGGCTGTGGCGATAGGATAAACGCCGGTCGTTGGAATCATACATTCCATATAGTTATCGGTAAAGCCGAGGTTGTCAAGCAAGGTCAGAAGCACGTCTGCCGGATTGCCGTTTCCCTTGCCGGAGGCTGCCTTATCCAGCTCGTTGATGATGAAGACCAGATTGGACTCTCCGGATACTGAGAAAGCTTCCATAATGATTCCGGGTTTTGCGTTTGCATAGACACGGGAGCTTCCGGTCAGCTGTTCCGGATCGTTGATGGAGCTCATGTCAAGCGTAGTCCAAGGAAGACGCAGGATACGTGCAACGGCATAGGCAATCTGAGATTTACCGGTTCCGGCAGGGCCGACCAGCAGCAGACCATATGCCGGCAGGGTATGCGTGCGGTTGATCTGGATGATCGTCTCCATGATACGCTGTTTGACGCGTTCCATACCGTAAAGTTCTTCATCGAGAATACGGCGTGCAGCAACCGGATCGATGGCTTCGAAGTAATTGCTCTTCCACTGAATGTTCATCATGATGGAGAGGGCACGCTGGGCATGGCGGCGTTCTTCAGGGGAAACTTCATGGGAACGTGCAACGGCAAGGTTGCGTCTTGCCCACAGGCGGATATTATCCGGCAGGGTGCGGCCGGCACAGATCATAAAGTCTGTGATGCTCTGAAGGCTGGTCAGTTTCATCTCATCGCCGATTTCCTCCAGATCTTCGTCTTCACATTCTTCCAGAAGCGGAGCATTGCTTGCAAGCAGACGTTCAATCATGAACTGAAGGAAACCATCCTCTGCAGAAAGCTTGGTGCCACCGCCGAAAGCAGTCTCGCGGATACGGTAAACCATATAGCCGCCCTCCCGGTTTTCACCGGATAAACGAACCGGAATGTGATTTTCACCGAGCCAGCGGAGCAGGCTTACAAAGCGGGCATCCACTTTTTTGATATCAGCGATTACAGTAGAACCATCATCTTCTTTAAATTCAAAAGCGGTACGCTTGTTCTGATTGGTAAACGTTCCGCAGGAGTGATGTTTCCAGGCTTTTTTGCTGTTGTCAAGGACAAGAAGCGGTTTGTCTGCGGAAGAAACATTTTCGTCGGAAGCAAAGGTGGTATAAGTACATTCCGGAACAACATCCGGTTCCGGGATATTATTGAAATCAAATACAGGCATAGAAAAACTCCTTTCATCATTAGCACCAGAAAGAAAAGCGAAATATTGCAAAATCTTCTGTGTGTCAAGTGTATCATGGATTGCTGGCCGGCTCAATAGTATTTTCGCATCAATTTCACCGGAACAAAATCCACAGTCATCTCTTGACAAATCCGTCTGCCTTCGCTATGATTAACGTGGACAAAGGCGAGGAAGAAGAGGAGTACATACACAGCTCTTTCAGAGAGGGTTTTTCGCAGGCTGGAAGGAAACCTAAGGATGCGTGGATGGAAGGTAGCTTTAGAGCCGGAGGGCAGAACGAGTTCTGTGACAGGCGGTATGCAGATAAGTATACGCGGACAGGACAGTAAGCTTTCACGTGACCCGACGTTAAAGGGAAATGAGGTATGCATCCGTCTGTGATGTATATGAAAAAAGGTGGTACCGCGTAAATGACGCCCTTTGCAGAATCTCCGTTTCCGGGGATGATGCAGAGGGCTTTTTTCGTTGAAACATTCCGTCTGGAGTGTATTTAATTTAATGTGCAGAACAAACAACAGCAGGAGGACAACATGAGCAAAGAATTGGCAAAGACTTATGATCCGAAGGGAATCGAGGATCGTATTTATCAGAACTGGTTGGATAAGAAATATTTCCATGCGGAAGTCGACCGCAGCAAGAAACCGTTTACGATCGTTATGCCGCCGCCAAACGTAACCGGTCAGCTGCATATGGGACATGCACTGGACAACACGATGCAGGATATCCTGATCCGCTATAAGAGAATGCAGGGCTATAATGCACTGTGGCAGCCGGGAACTGACCACGCAGCGATCGCTACGGAAGTAAAGGTCATCCAGAAACTCAAAGAGCAGGGCATTGATAAAAACGATATCGGACGTGAAGAATTCTTAAAACACGCCTGGGAGTGGAAAGAGGAGTACGGGGGACGTATCGTAAATCAGCTGAAAAAACTGGGTTCTTCTGCTGACTGGGACAGAGAACGTTTCACAATGGATGAGGGATGTTCCAAAGCAGTTGAAGAAGTTTTCGTAAAATTATATAACAAAGGTTATATTTACAAAGGTTCCAGGATCATCAACTGGTGTCCAGTATGTAAAACTTCCATTTCAGATGCAGAGGTAGAACATGTAGATCAGGACGGATTCTTCTGGCATATCAATTACCCGATCGTCGGAGAAGAAGGACGTTTCGTGGAGATCGCGACCACTCGTCCGGAGACACTGCTTGGAGATACGGCCGTTGCCGTAAACCCGGAAGATGAAAGATACCAGGATCTGGTTGGCAAGATGCTGAAGCTGCCGCTGACAGACCGTGAGATCCCGGTGATCGCGGATTCTTACGTAGATAAAGAATTTGGAACCGGATGCGTAAAGATCACACCGGCACACGACCCGAACGACTTTGAGGTTGGCAAGAGACATAATCTGCCGGAGATTAATATCATGAATGACGATGCGACGATTAACGAACTGGGCGGCAAATATGCAGGCATGGATCGTTATGAGGCAAGAAAAGCCATGGTAGCAGACCTGGATGCACTGGGACTTCTGGTAAAAGTTGTTCCGCATACACACAGCGTCGGTACACACGACCGCTGTAAGACAACCGTTGAGCCGATGATCAAACCGCAGTGGTTTGTAAAGATGCAGGAGATGGCGAAACCGGCGGTCGAAGCTCTGAAAAAGAACGAGCTGAATTTTGTACCGGATCGTTTTGACAAGATCTATCTGCACTGGCTGGAGAACATCCGTGACTGGTGTATTTCCAGACAGCTCTGGTGGGGACACCGTATCCCGGCATATTACTGTGACGAGTGCGGCGAAGTGGTCGTTGCAAAAGAAATGCCGAAGGTCTGCCCGAAATGCGGATGCACACACTTTAAACAGGATGAAGACACACTGGATACCTGGTTCTCTTCCGCACTGTGGCCGTTCTCCACACTTGGCTGGCCGGATAAGACCGAAGATTTTGATTACTTCTATCCGACCGATGTGCTGGTAACCGGATATGACATCATTTTCTTCTGGGTGATCCGTATGGTATTTTCTGCGATCGAGCAGACCGGAAAAGTGCCGTTCCATCATGTACTGATCCATGGTCTGGTGCGTGATTCCCAGGGAAGAAAGATGAGTAAATCTTTAGGAAACGGTATTGATCCGCTGGAAATCATTGACCAGTACGGAGCAGATGCCCTGCGTCTGACACTGATCACCGGAAATGCTCCAGGAAATGACATGCGTTTCTACATGGAGCGTGTGGAGGCAAGCCGTAACTTCGCAAACAAGGTATGGAATGCATCCAGATTTATCATGATGAACCTTGAAAAAGCAGAAGTTCCGGGTGAAATGCCGAAAGATCAGCTGACGGCAGCCGATAAATGGATCCTCTCCAAAGTCAATACACTGGCAAAAGAAGTAACCGAGAACATGGATAAATATGAACTGGGTATTGCCGTTCAGAAAGTGTATGATTTTATCTGGGAAGAATTCTGCGACTGGTACATCGAGATGGTAAAACCGCGTCTGTACAATGACGGGGATACCACAAAATCAGCAGCACTTTGGACACTGAAGACGGTTCTGGTAAATGCTCTGAAACTGTTGCATCCGTATATGCCGTTTATCACAGAAGAGATCTTCTGCACGCTGCAGTCCGAGGAAGAATCCATCATGATCTCCAGATGGCCGGAGTTCACAGAAGAGTGGCATTTTGCAGAGGATGAGGCAGCCGTTGAGATGATCAAAGAGGCAGTCCGCGGTATCCGAAACGTGCGTACAGGCATGAACGTACCGCCAAGCAAGAAAGCAAAAGTATTTGTCGTATCCGAAAGCGAGAATGTGAGAAATACGTTCGAAAACGGAAAAGTATTCTTTGCAACCCTTGGAAGTGCGAGCGAAGTGACGGTTCAGGCAGACCGCAGCGGCATCGACGAAGATGCAGTATCTGCCGTGCTTCCGGAGGCAGTCATCTATATGCCGTTTGCAGAGCTGGTTGACATCGACAAAGAGATTGAGCGTCTGCAAAAAGAAGAACAGCGTCTGACAAAAGAGCTGGCACGTGTCAACGGCATGCTGAGCAATGAGCGTTTCATGAGCAAGGCACCGGAGAGCAAAGTTGCAGAGGAACGTGCAAAATTAGAGAAATACAGCCAGATGATGGATCAGGTAAAAGAAAGACTGGCTCATCTTCAGGCAAGATAGGAAACAGGATGCCTCCGGCATTCTTACTGTGAAAAAAGTGGTTCTGTACTTTGTGCGGGACCACTTTGCAGCATCAGGCAAAACAGGACACAGGAAGGGAAATGCTTATGTCATTGCAGTTGATCTACGGCCCATCCGGCAGTGGAAAATCGTATACACTTTATAAAAAAATCATAGAGCAGTCCATACGGGAGCCGGACCGGGAGTTTATCGTGATCGTTCCGGAGCAGTTTACCATGCAGACACAGCGGGAACTTGTAGAACTGCATCCAAACAGGGGAATTTTAAATATTGATGTGCAGAGCTTTTTGCGTCTGGCATGGAGGATCTTTGAGGAAGTCGGGGTGGATACACACACCGTTCTGGAGGACACCGGAAAGAATCTGCTGCTGCGGCGTGTGGCATCCCGTCAGAAAAATGATTTGACGGTGCTTGGACGAAATTTTCGCAAGCCCGGCTATATTTCGCAGGTCAAATCCATCATTTCTGAGCTGAAGCAGTATGATGTTTCACTGGAAGAACTGGATGAGCAGCTGCGTTCGGGGAAAAAAGATGCATTATCTTATAAATTACAGGATATTCGAAACCTGTATGAGGGATTTCAGGAAGAACTTCAGGGAAAGTACATTACTTCGGAAGAGATCCTGGAAGAGCTCTGTTATGTCGTAAAAAAATCTGAAATTTTAAAAGGCTGTGTGGTCGCCCTGGATGGATTTACCGGATTTACGCCGATCCAGAACAAGCTGCTGAGGGAACTGATGCAGACGGCGGAGAAAATCTATGTCACGGTGACGTTGGATGCCTGGGAAGATCCGATGAAAAAGGTTTCCATGCATAAACTCTCTTATCTGAGCAAAAAGACGATACAGCAGCTGGCCGGGGCGGCAAAAGAATGTGGCTGCATGCTGGAAAAGCCGGAAGTGCTCGGAAAAGAAGGAAGCATCCGTTTCAGAAGTGCACCGGCACTTCGCTTTCTGGAGAGACATCTGTTCCGACCGGGCAATCAGATTTATGAAGCCCAAGATTCACAGAAGCTGGAGCGGGAGCTGTCTTTGCATGTGGCAAGAGATGCGAAAGCAGAGGCAGAATTTGCGGCACGGACGATCTGGCATCTGGTGCGTGAAGAGAATCTGCGTTACCGGGATATTGCCGTGATCACCGGGGATATGGAATCATTTGGTGACCATATGAAAAAGGAATTGCAGCAGAAAGGCATTCCGTGTTTTATCGACCGCACCAGGAAGCTCCTCTTAAATCCGCTGGTTGAATTTCTGCGGTCGGCCCTTCAGATCGCAGCCAAAAGCTTTCGCTATGAAAGCGTGTTCCGTTATCTGCGGACCGGGCTTGCGGGGCTAAAAAAGGATGAGATCGACCGGCTGGAAAACTATGTGCTGGCAAATGGGATCAACAGCCGCAGACGCTGGGAAGAGCCGTGGGATGAACAGGAAGAACCGTTCAAAGAGAAGATCCTGCCGCCGCTGCTTGCCTTTGTGGATCAGGTCAGAGAAAAGGACGGGACGGTGCGTCAGAAAACAGAAGCACTTTATGATCTGATGGTGCATTATGGTATTGAGCAGAAAATGCAGGATTACCGGGAAAAATTTGAGCAGGAAGAGGCTTATGACCTTGCAAGAGAATACGAGCAGATCTACGGCATAGTGATCGAGCTGTTTGACAAACTGGTGGAGCTGCTTGGTGATGAGCCGATGAGCCTTCAGGAATATACCGAAATCCTCGATGCCGGATTTGAGGAGGCCAAGGTTGGCATGATCCCTCCGACGATGGACTGTGTGCTGGTCGGCGATATCGAGCGTACCAGGTTAAAGGACATCAAAGTACTGTTTTTTCTGGGGCTGAATGACGGCTGGGTGCCGAAAAAAGAAGAAAAAACCAGTATTCTCTCCGATATGGACCGGGAAACCTTATCCGAGCTTGGCATGGAACTGGCACCGACGGCAAGAGAAAACAGTTATATCCAGAAGTTTTATCTGTATCTGAATCTGACAAAACCATCGGCAAAGCTTTATCTTTCTTACGGAAGGATGGGGCTGGACGGACGAGTGCTGCGTCCTTCCTATGTGGTCGGAAGTATTTTAAGGATGTTTCCGCAGCTGACGCTTCAGGATGAAGATCTGATTGAAGATCCGCTTGCAAGGATCACAACGGCAGAGAGCGGGATTGTGCATCTGGCGGACGGACTGAGAAAAGCGGCACTTGGAAGCGTGGAGAAGACGGCGGCCAGTCTGTTTGGATGGTACGAAGGACAGGAAAAATATCAGGATCTGGCGAAAAAGCTGCTGGATGCGGCCTTTCTGCATGGAAAGACGGAGCCGATGTCAAAGACGACGGCAAAACGGCTTTACGGACAGACGCTGGTCAACAGTGTCAGCCGGCTGGAGAAATTTTCGGCGTGCTCCTATGCACATTTTCTGAATTATGGTCTTCGGGTATCGCAAAGAGATCTGTTTGTATTCCAGCCGGTGGATATGGGGAATATTTTCCATAAGGTGCTGGAGTCTTACGCACGAAAAGTGGAGGCGAGCGAATATACCTGGTTTAACATTCCGGAGAAAGAACAGAAACGTCTGGCGGCGGAGACGGTAGAAGAGGTTTCCGAAGCTTATGCATCAACCCTTCTGCATTCCAGTGCCAGAAATGAATATGTGATCCGCCGCATGAAGCGGATCATGGAACGCACGATCTGGGCACTGACCAGGCAGGTGCGTGCCGGAAACTTTATTCCGTCCAATTTTGAAGTGCCGTTTTTAAGTTCTTCGGACTTGAAGGCGGTGAATATCGCACTTTCGGACGAAGAGACGATGCGGCTGAAAGGGCGGATCGACCGCATTGATCTGTACGAAACGGAGGATGAAGTTCTGGTAAAAGTCGTAGATTATAAATCAGGAAATAAAGTGTTTGATCTACAGGAATTTTATTACGGACTGCAGATGCAGCTTGTCGTTTATCTGAATGCGGCACTGGAGATGGAACAACGCATTCATCCGGATAAAAAAATAAAACCGGCAGGCATCTTCTATTATGCAATGAAAGATCCGATCGTGGATCAGAAGCATGGGGAGAGCGAAGAAGAGCTGGAAAAACGGATTTTGAAAGAGCTGCGTCCAAATGGTCTTGTCAATGCAGAAAGTGAAGTGGTAGAAGCACTTGACCGCAGTCTGAAGAAAACATCCGAGGTCATTCCGGTTGCCAGAAACAAAGACGGCAGCTATTCTCGCTATGCGAGCGTGGCATCCGAAGAGCAGTTTTTGACACTTTCGAAATTTGTGGAAGAGAAGATGCGGGCGATCGGATGTGCGATCCTTGAGGGGGATGTAAAGATCAATCCTTATGAAAAGAAAGGAAAAACAGCCTGCGATTACTGTGAATTTAAAGATATCTGCGGTTTTGACCGGAAAATACCGGGCATGCATTACCGGAGGCTGAAAGAACTGGATCCGGATGATATCTGGGAATTTTTGCGAGAAGGAGGGGATTTTTGATGGGAAATCTGTGGACAGAAGAACAGAAGCAGGTCATCTGGCTTCGAAACCGGAATATTCTGGTCTCGGCGGCGGCAGGTTCCGGAAAGACAGCCGTTCTGGTAGAGCGTATTTTGCAGAAGATCACGGACAGGGAACATCCGGTGGATATTGACCGTCTGCTGATCGTGACGTTTACAAGAGCTGCGGCGGCAGAGATGCGTGAGCGGATCGGACTGGAAATCCAGAAAAGGCTGCTCGCAGATCCGGATAACGAGAATCTGCAAAGACAGGAAACGCTGCTTTTCCATGCACAGATCACGACGATCGACAGTTTCTGTCAGTCGGTGCTTCGGACATATTTTCATCTGATCGATCTGGATCCGGCGTTTTCCATCGTGGATGAAGGAGAGGCAAAACTTCTGCGGCGAGATACGGCGGAAGAGCTTCTGGAAGAAAAGTATCGGGAGGGCGATACGGACTTTTTACAGTTTGTGGAATGTTTTGCAAACGGAAAAAATGATGAGAATCTGATCGAAATGATCTGGCAAGTCTATGAATTTTCCAGAAGTCATCCATGGCCGGAAGAATGGCTGGAAGAATGTAAGAAAAATTATGATATTGATACACTGGAAGATCTGATCTCAAGTGAATGGATGAAAATGATCTGTGAGCAGGTCGATCAGACCCTGAATGATCTGGAAATGATCCGAACAGAAGCCCTGAAAGTCGCAAATTCGCCGTACGGACCGTGGATGTACGCAGATGCCCTGGAGCAGGACGGCGAGATCTTAAAACAGCTTTCTAAAGGCAATGATTACGCAGAATATGCCAGACGTTTTCTGAACATCAGAAAATTTGCAGTGCTTTCCAGAAAAAAAGATGAAGAAGTATCGGATGAAAAGCGGGAACAGGTAAAGCTTTTGCGTGATCAGATCAAAAAAGGCATTGCCTCTTTGCAGGAGCAGTATTTTTACCAGAGTCCGCAGGAGATGTTAGAAGAGCTGAAGGCGGGAAAAGTGTCCGCACAGATGCTTCTGATGCTGGCATCCGAGTTTGGATTGCGGTTTACGGAGAAAAAACGGGAGCGAAATCTTTTGGATTTCTCAGATCTGGAACATCTGGCACTGCAGATCCTGGTGAAAAAAGAGAATGGAAATGTGGTGCCAGGTGAAGCGGCACTGGCTTTTTCAAAGCAGTTCGAAGAGATTATGATCGATGAATATCAGGACAGCAACATGGTCCAGGAGCTGATCCTGACCAGCATTTCCAGATGCAGCATGGGGCAGAACAATCTGTTTATGGTCGGTGATGTCAAGCAGAGCATTTACCGGTTCCGTCTTGCCTGCCCGGAGCTGTTCATGGAAAAATACGATACCTATACGACGGAAGACTCCGAAAATCAGAAGATCGAGCTGCACAAAAATTTCCGAAGCCGAAAGGAAGTGCTCTTTGATGTCAATTTTATTTTTCGCAAGATCATGCACCGGAATCTCGGAAATGTAGAATATGATGATAATGCGGCACTCTATGCCGGGATCGAATTTCCGAAACTGGTCACCAATGTTGAGACGGATGATCTGACGGCAGCAAAATCTCCGCTTTCCGGAAGTGAGATCCTGCTCTTTGATGCAGATTCGGTGACAGAGACAAATGCAAGAGAGGCCGAAGCACGTATGATCGGCGGACAGATCAAAGCGATCGTCGGAAGAGAGCTGGTCTATGACAAAGAAAGCAGGCATTACCGAAAAGCAGAATATCGCGATATCGTCATTTTGCTGCGTTCCTTAAGCGGCTGGTCGGAAGAATTTCTGGCAGTTTTATCGGATATGGGGATTCCGGCGTACACCGGGACGAGAAGCGGTTATTTTTCGGCACTGGAAGTGCGTACGGTGCTGTCCTTTCTGCGTGTCCTGGATAATCCAAGACAGGATATTCCGTTTACCGCAGTGCTGACGTCTCCAATCGGCACGTTTGCGACAGAAGAACTGGCGAAGATCCGTACGGAGAATCCGGAAGTTTCTTATTATGAAGCGTGCCGGGCGTATGAAAATGCGGGCAGCGACGGGATTTTAAGAGAAAAACTTCAGAAGTTTTTTAAAGTGTTGGAACATTTCCGCAGTTGTGTGCCGTATACGCCGATGCACGAGCTTCTGTGGAAAATTTACGAAGAAACCGGATATTTTGACTATGTATGTGCGATGCCGGCGGGATCGCAGAGAAAGGCAAATCTTGAGATGCTCGCAGAAAAGGCGGCAGCTTATGAGAGTACCAGCTACCGCGGCCTGTTTAATTTTGTGCGATATATCGAAAATCTGCAGAAATATGAAGTGGATTTCGGTGAGGCAAGTACAATCGGAGAAGAAGAGAATACGGTGCGGATCATGAGCATCCATAAGAGCAAGGGACTGGAGTTTCCGGTCGTCTTTGTGGCAGGCCTCGGAAAAGCATTTAACCGGCAGGATGCCAGAAGTACGATCGCCATCCACCAGAATTATGGCGTGGGCTGTGATGTCGTTGATCCGCTGCTTCGGACCAAGGCACCGACAATCTTAAAGAAAGCGATCCAGCAGATTCTGCTGACGGAAAGTCTCGGGGAAGAACTGCGAGTCCTCTATGTGGCGGTGACACGTGCAAAAGAAAAGCTCTATTTGAGCGGAAGTCTCAAAAAAATGGAAGATACGCTCTCGAAATGGAGCGGCGGGGCAGGAAAAAAGCAGCTGTCTTATCTGGAGATCAAAAATGCCGCATCGATGCTCGAATGGATTCTGCGTTCTGTGCTCTATGAAGAAGGGATACAGTCAGAAATTCCAATCTGCAAATATAGCGTGGATGACCTGTACCGGGAAAAACTGGATGAGGAAAACCACGGCGATACGATCTTGCAGCAGTTCAAAGATCACCTTTTTGAAAAGGAGGAAGGATATGCCGATTTTCTTGCCTGGATGACGCAGGAGAGTGCGAAAATCTATCCATATGAAGGAAGGCTGGAGATCCAGGGAAAATGTTCGGTTTCAGAGATCAAGCGTCAAAGTCAGATACAGGAGCAGAAAGAAGAACCGGAAAATCAGGGGATCGTACTGATAAAAGAACCGGAAGATACGGCAACAGTACCAAAATTTCTGGAGGCAAAAGAAGAAAAGAGCGGGGCGCTAAAAGGAACTGCCATGCATCATGTGATGCAGCGGCTTGATTTTACGGCAGCGGATACGGTCCGACAGGTGGAAGCACAGCTTTTGGAACTTCAAAAGAAAAAGCAGATAAGCGAAGAAGAGATATCGCTTTTGAACATTCCGGCGATCGTGCATTTTTTCCGAACCGATATCGGGAAACGGGCGGCAGATGCGGCCAGAAGAGGTCAGCTTTATCGCGAAAAACAGTTTGTGATCGGTGTGCCGGCATCGGATATCCGGCCGCAGTGGGATAAAGAAGAAATGGTTTTGGTACAGGGAATCATTGATGCATGGTTTTATGAAGGAGACCAGATCGTTCTGCTGGACTATAAGACGGACCGGGTTTTAAAAGGACAGGAACAGAAGTTAAAAGAACGCTATCAGGCACAGCTTGATTACTATGCAAAGGCACTGAAACAGACGACCGGGCATGAAGTAAAGGAAAAAATCATTTATGCGTTCTCTTTGCAGGAGGGCATCGCTCTTTAAACCTTGCATTTTGCTGCCGGTCGATATATACTGGAAAAGATATGGATGCAAAGATCAGGGTGTGGACTTTGTTCTTGTTCTGTGTAAAGATCAAAGCATCCAAAAAACGTAGTGCGGCGGATCATAAGAATCCGCTTTACAGAAAAAGTAAGGAAGGTAATATGGCAGAATTTATAAAAAAATTGTACCGTAATCAGGGCATCCGCTATATTTTCTTTGGCGGGTGTACGACATTTGTAAATCTTGGAAGTTATGCCCTGCTGCGAACTGTACTTGGGGTTGATATGACGCTTGCAAATGTGCTGGCGATCTTTCTCTCTATCCTGTTTGCATACGCAGTCAACAAACAGTTTGTTTTTGAAAGCCGCACGCATGGAGTGCGGGAACTGGCCGTGGAAATGGGCAGTTTTATCGGAATGCGTCTCTCCACAATGTTTATCGAAGTGTTCGGCGTTGTTTTTCTGAGCTGTCTGTTTGGCATTCCGGAAGTGGGTTCCAAGCTGGCACTTCAGGTGGTTGTGCTGGTGTTGAACTATATTTTCAGCAAAGTGTTTGTATTCTCGGAAAAAGAGAAGGCACCGGTAAATCCGGTAAAACGCAACTGCTGCATCCTCGGCTTTGCCATTCCGGCACTGACGATCGCACTGGCGTTTGCAGTCAATCAGGTATTTCCGTTTGGAGATCATGGTGTGCTGATCATCGATTCACTCCACCAGTATCTTCCGTTTTTTACGGAATTCCATGAAAAACTGGAACAGGGAAGTTCCCTTCGCTATTCTTTTGGAGGAGGACTGGGCTTTAATTTCTGGGCAACGTATGCCTATTATCTGGCGAGCCCGCTGAATTTCCTGATTGTGCTTTTCCCGAAGAGAAATATGATGGATGCGATGGCACTTCTGATCGTGCTCAAGATCGGACTTTGTGGTCTTACCTCTGCATGGTATTTCAGTACGAAGAGCAAAGGCCAGACTTACATGCCGCTTGTGTTCTCGCTGATGTTCTCTCTTGGCAGCTTTATCATCGGATACTATTTCAACCTGATGTGGCTGGACAGCATTGCCATGCTGCCGCTTGTGATGATGGGGATCGAGCAGATTTTAAAAGGAGAGAGGGGCAGTCTGTTCTGCATTTCCCTGTTTTATGCATTATACTGCAACTATTACATCGGCTTTATGCTCTGCCTGTTTTCCTGCCTTTATTTTGTGGTTCTGTGGATCAGTGCAAGAGAGATCAAGATCAAAAACATCATTACTTCAGCAGTCAATTTCGGCTGGCATGCCCTGCTTGCAGGAGGTATGGCTGCCGTGGTACTGCTGCCGGCCTATGTCGCACTTGGCGTTACGGAGTCTGCGGAGAACAGTTTTCCAAGCCCGATCAAGCTGTTTGTCAATAATTTATCGCAGCTGACGAGCCAGTTTGCATTCTGCGAACCGATCAACATTGCGGACGACCAGATCGGTGTCAATGCATTCTGCGGAACGGTGACGCTGATCCTGGCTGTTCTGTATCTGCTGGATAAAAATATCAAGCTGCGTGAACGGATCGCAAAGACGGCACTGCTTGTACTGCTCTATGCAAGCTTTGATGTCAATGTGCTCAACTATATCTGGCATGGTTTCCATGTACAGAACGGACTGCCGAACCGTTTTGCATTTATCTATATTTTCCTGATGCTCACGATGGCGTTTGATGCCTGGAGGCATATGCATAAGTTTAAGGTATGGCAGGTTCTTCTGGCGATGGCAGCACCGCTTGCGTTTGCCATCTATTCTGCAGTGACCGGACTTGGCGAACGGGAACTGTATACGTATGGCATCACCATCGGACTTCTGATCCTCTATGGTATGGCGATGCTGATCTATCGCCTTGGGAAAATGCACCGGGAGGTCTTCCGCTCTCTTTTCTTTTTCCTGGCAGCGGTGGAAATGGTAAGTTATGCGATCTTTGGTGTATTCTGCAACGGAACTGTGGGACGAAGTACCTATCTGAATGAGCAGATCGCCTATGAAAAAACAACCGAACGACAGGAAGGCAGACAGGGAAATCAGGATAATTTCTATCGAAGCGAGATTGACAGCAACCGTATGCGTGACGAGAATATGTTCCTCGGAGCGGACGGCGTGGTTCTGTTTTCCTCTACAATGCCGGCAGCTACGGTTGATATGTGCAAAGGCCTCGGTATTGAGGCGAGAACGAATAAAAACGGTTACAATGGATTTACCAAACTGGTCAATGATATTTTCGGCGTAAAATATGTGCTCTCGAGCCGCGGAACCAATCAGCTCTATCAGATGGAGAAAGTCGATCAGGAAGGTGATATGAATCTGTATAAGAACAGCGGGGCATTGAGTCTTGGATTTATGGTAAAAGATGACATTATTGACTGGACGACAGACAGCACCGATCATTTTGAGGTACAGAATGATTTCGTGACGATGGCAACCGGTATGGATGAAGATCTTTTTGAACTGGAAGAGACGATCGACATGGAAGACGGCGGCACTTATACAATCGTGCTTCCGGCGGGCAAACAGGTTTATCTGGATGTGACCTCATCTGTGTCCAGCATTGAGATCACGACACCGGATTATACAAGAACATATGACACTTATAACGATCATCTGTATGACCTCGGATGTTTTGATGCGATCGACAATGCGACAGTCACCTGCACCTTTAAGGAAAACCAGAGCGGACCGGTGACAGCGGAAGTGTGGACCTGCGATCAGGAACTCTATCAGCAGGTACATGATGAGCTGGCCAAATCTCAGTTACAGCTCACAAAATTTGAGGACGGAAAGTTTGAAGGAACGGTGGAAGCGGCCGAAGACGGCGTTCTGATGCTTTCTCTTCCATATGATGAAGGATGGAGTGTCAAGATCGATGGCGAAGACGATGATTATTATATGATCGGAGATGCACTGACCGGTGTTGATGTGACAGAAGGAACACACACGATCACGTTTGAATATACGCCGGAAGGACTCTGGAAGGGTACCTGGATCAGCCTGATCTGTGTGGCACTTTACCTGCTGACCAGTGCGATCTGGATCAGAAAAGGTAAAAAGCCGGAACTTTCATCTGCGAGTGATGCGTTTGAAGAATATGACTTTGAAAACGGACAGGCAGAAAAAGATGCGGATGAGAAAGATGAAACAGCAGAAGAAACCGTATCTGCGGATCAGGCGGACGCAGATACAGGAGATATACAAGAAGGAGATGGAGAGGATCATGGAATTTGAGTTCTCGAAGAAAGCGGACAGCTTTCAGGCAGGAATTTTTGCAATATTAAATGAAAAGAAAGAAGAGATGGTGAAGGCGGGAAAGAAAGTTTATAATCTTTCCGTCGGCACACCGGATTTCAAGCCGGCACCTCATATCATGGAAGCTGTTTCAGAGGCGGCAAAAGATCCGGAAAATTATAAATATGCACTGACAGACCGCCCGTTTCTTCTGGAGGCAGTGCAGAATTTTTACAAGAGAAGATTTGGTGTATCCATTGAGCCGGAAGAGATCATGACGATCAACGGTTCACAGGAAGGTATGGCTCATATTGCCTGGGCACTCTGCGATCCGGGCGATGTGGTCTTAACTCCGAATCCGGGGTATCCGATCTTCAGCATCGGTCCGTCTCTGTGCGGTGCGGATGTGCGTACTTATCCTTTGTACCGTGAAAACGGATTTCTGCCGAAGCTTTCCGATATTCCGGAAGAGACGGCAAAAGCAGCAAAATACATGCTGGTTTCTTATCCGTTAAATCCGGTCTGTGCAACGGCGAATGATGCCTTTTATGAAGAGCTGATTGCATTTGCGAAAAAATATAATATCATTATTTTACATGATAATGCATATTCTGATATTATCTACGGAGGAAGAGAAGGAAAATCTTTTTTAAGCTACGAAGGGGCAAAAGAAGTCGGTGTGGAGTTTTATTCTCTGTCCAAGTCTTACAACCTTACCGGTGCAAGAATTTCTTTTGTGATTGGAAATCAGAAGATCGTAGATAAATTCCGTTCTGTGAGAACGCAGTTTGATTATGGTGTTTTTCTGCCGATCCAGTACGGTGCGGCAGCAGCACTGAACGGTCCGCAGGACGCAGTGCTTGCACAGTGCGAAGAATATGAGAGAAGAAATCAGGCATTCTGCGGCGGACTTCGCAGCATCGGCTGGGATGTTCCGGACAGCGAAGGTACGATGTTTGTATGGGCACCGGTGCCAAAAGGACATGGTACATCGGAAGAATTCTGTATGGAACTGATGGAAAAAACAGGACTGATCGGTGTGCCGGGCAGCAGTTTCGGAAGTCTCGGAGAGGGATTTATGCGATTTGCCCTGGTAGAACCGGTTCCGGTGATGCAGGAAATTGTAAAAGCAATCGCAGAGAGCGGATTGTTGAAAAGAAAAGGAGAATGATGTGAAACCAGGTTTTTTTAAGCAGCTTTGTGAAATTGCGGGAAAAGAAAATGTCAGAACAGACGAACCGATGAAACAGCATACAACGTTTCGCATCGGCGGTGCGGCGGATTATTTTGTTTCCCCACAGACAACAGATCAGATAAAAAATATTATAGACTTATGTAAAAGCGAGGCAATGCCATGGTATGTGATCGGAAACGGAAGCAATCTTCTGGTCAGTGACCGTGGATTCCGTGGAGTGATCATTCAGCTTTTTAAAAATTTTTCAGATCTTCGCGTGGAGGGAGACAGGCTGTACGTGCAGGCTGGCACACTGCTTTCCAGGACAGCGAAAAAGGCGCTGGAAGCATCCCTGACAGGGTTTGAATTTGCAGCTGGGATTCCGGGAACCATCGGCGGAGCCATGGTGATGAATGCCGGAGCCTACGGCGGAGAAATGAAAGATGTGACAGAAGAAGTCACGGTTCTGACAGAAAAAGGCGAAATAAAAACCTTAAAAAGAGAAGAACTGAAGATGGGATACCGGACAAGCATCATTGCAGAAAAAGGCTATCTTGTGCTGGAAGCTGTTCTGCAGCTGACAGACGGAGATCTAAAAGAAATCCGTGCCGTGATGGAAGATCTGAAGAAAAAGCGGATTTCCAAACAGCCGCTGGAATATCCGAGTGCCGGAAGTACGTTCAAACGTCCGAAAGGATACTTTGCCGGAAAGCTGATCATGGATGCCGGACTTCGCGGATTTCAGGTCGGCGGTGCACAGGTATCGGAAAAACACTGCGGTTTTGTGATCAATACAGGCGATGCAACGGCAGAAGATGTCACCGAACTGATCCGTCAGGTGGCGGAAAGAGTAAAAGCACAAAGTGGTGTGACACTGGAGCCGGAAGTGAAATTACTGGGAGAGTTTTAAATGAGATTTGTGATTGTGACCGGTATGTCAGGAGCCGGAAAAAGTACAGCATTAAACAGACTGGAAGATATGGGATATTTCTGCGTGGACAACCTGCCGATCTCGCTGATTTCCAAATTTGCGGAGATGGCGTACACACCGGGAAGTGAGATCCAGAGGGTGGCACTTGGCGTGGACGTAAGAAGCGGCGAGGCACTTGGAAAACTGGAAGATGTGCTGGAAGGCATGGCGGCAGCCAGTCAGAAATACGAGATCCTGTTTCTGGATGCAGCTGATGAAGTGCTGGTGAAGCGTTATAAAGAAACGAGAAGGACCCATCCGCTGGCACGCGGCGGCCGCGTGGACCGCGGGATCGCACAGGAGCGTGAGAAACTTGCGTTTCTGAAGCGTCATGCAGACTATATCATCGATACCAGCAAACTGCTCACAAGAGAGCTTAATATGGAGCTGGAAAAGATTTTTGTGGAAGGCAGAGAGTTTAAAAGCCTGGTTGTGACGGTGCTCTCTTTTGGATTCAAGTACGGAATTCCGGCGGATGCCGATCTGGTATTTGATGTGCGTTTTCTGCCGAATCCGTATTATATCGATGAACTGAAAAAACAGACCGGAAATGACAAACCGGTGCAGGATTACGTGATGGGATTTGATGTTTCCCATGTATTTTTAAATAAACTGACGGATATGGTGCAGTTTCTGCTGCCGAACTATGTACAGGAAGGAAAAAATCAGCTGATCATCGGCATCGGCTGTACAGGCGGCAAACACCGTTCTGTGACACTGGCAAATAAGCTGTTCGAAAGCCTGAGTCTCCAGAATGATTACGGCATTCGCATCGAACACAGAGATATCGGGAAATAACGGAGGATGCCATGTCATTTTCAAGTGGAGTGAAGGACGAATTATCCAGACACCAGACGTTGGCACGCCATTGCCAGATTGCCGAAATCGCGGCGATCATCAGCATGTGCGGCGGTGTTTCCATATCCGAAAAAGATCATTACAGTTTAAAAATCCAGACAGAAAACGTATATGTTGCAAGAAAGTACTTTACATTATTGAAAAAAGCATTTAATATAGAAGTTGAAGTTTCAATCAGGCAGGGTACATTTTCAAAAGGAAGCCGTACATATACGGTGGCGGTGTTGAACCATGAAGATGCGATACGTATTCTGAAGGCGGCCAGGCTGTTCAATGCGGATATGGAAATTGAGGAGCAGTTTTCTATCTCGGACAATCTGGTGATTCAAAAAACATGCTGCCGACGGGCTTTTATACGAGGTGCTTTCCTGGCGGCGGGTTCCATCAGTGATCCGCAGAAATTTTATCATTTTGAAATCGTATGTGCGACGGTTCACAAAGCAGTTCAGCTTCAGGAGATCATGAATGATTTTGGCGTGGACGCGAAGATCGTACAGCGAAAAAAGCATTTTGTAGTGTATCTCAAAGAAGGATCCCAGATCGTAGATATGTTAAACGTGATGGGAGCTCATGTTTCTTTAATGGAGCTTGAGAATGTACGCATCTTGAAGGAGATGCGTAACTCAGTCAACCGCAAGGTCAACTGTGAGACAGCCAATATTCATAAGACAGTAAGTGCGGCAGTCAGACAGATCGAAGATATCCGCTATATTCAGCAGAAGATCGGTTTTGAGCAGCTGTCCGAGGGACTTGCAGAGATTGCAAGGCTGCGTCTGGAGCAGCCGGAGGCAACGCTCAAAGAACTGGGGATGATGCTTTCAACCCCGGTCGGAAAGTCCGGCGTAAATCACAGACTGAGAAAATTAAGCGATATTGCGGAAACGCTAAGAGATAATGAGGAGGAAAATTATTATGATTAAGAAACCGATTACCATTCAGATTCCAAGTGGGCTGGAAGCAAGACCGGTAGCACTGCTTGTTCAGGTTGCCAGCCAGTTTGAAAGTGATATCTATGTAGAGAGCGAACAGAGACGCGTCAATGCAAAGAGTATCATGGGTATGATGACATTAGGACTGACATCGGGGGAAGACATCATGGTGTCTGCCAGCGGTGAAGATGAGCAGGAAGCAATTGCAAACATCGAGAAATACTTAAGCGGCAAGGCAAATTAAATACAAACTGCAAAAGAAAATGTGCAGCCCCGATTTTTTCGGGGCTGTTTTTATACAGGGAGGTAGCAGTGCTATGACCGATATTATGCTGGTAGACGATGAAGTACTGGCACTGGAATATCTGAAAAACATGGTGGATTGGGAAAGAAACGGCTATCATGTGGTGGGATGTGCGACGAGCGGGAAAAAGGCTCTGGAACTTTTTGACAGGACGCATCCGCAGATCGTGATCTCGGATATCCGCATGCCGGGAACGGATGGTCTGGAGCTGACAAGACAGATCAAAGAAAAAGACAAAGAAACCGTTGTGATCCTGCTTTCGGCGTACCGTGATTTTGATTATGCTCAGAAGGGAATCCGCTACGGCGTATCCAATTATCTTCTGAAACACGAGCTTTCTTCGGAACTGATTCTAAAAGAGTTGGAAGAAGTGAAAGAAAAGCTGGAGAGAGCAGGCAATAAGAAAAAAATATATCAGAAATATTTTATGAATCAGCTGATCTACCATCGGGTGACGGCAGAAGAACTGGATAAGAGCATCCTGGGCAACCGCTTCTTTCTTCTGCTTCTCCACAAACGTAATCCAGTCATTCAGGGTGAGTTTGCCGAGACAAGGTGGACCGAAGAAGAGCAGGAGGCTGTGCGGAACATTCTGGAAGAGAGCCTAGAAAATATTGTGTTTTATGCGGCAGATGTGCAGATCACGGAGAACAACTGGATTTTACTTTACCGCATTGAAAATACAGCGAGCAAATACATGGTGAACAGTCTGATCCTGCGAAAATGCCATCAGATCGCAGATCAGCTGGAGCTGTGTTTGCAGATGCATTTTAACATGGTCTACAGCTACGAAATCACACCGAAGGAGATCAGTGAGACTTTCCGCACCATATCACGCCAGATCCGTTATTCCGTGTTCTGGGAAGATGAGGCGATCTGTGCAATGGAAAAAATGCCGGAAAAAGAAAAGAAAGCAATCTGGGGCGAACAGATCCGCATACTGCGGGAAGCAATCTATGGTTCAGAAGAGGAGCTGGAAAAGCAGATCGAGGCAATTTTCTCGGGAATCCGGGAAAAGGAAGATCTGGAAGACTGCAAAATGCTCCTGCCTTCGTTAAGCAATCTGCTCGGGGAACTGTGCGAGAGTGAAAACTGCAAAGAGATCAATCTGAAAGAACCGCTTTATACGATCCGTGAGATTGAACAGTATTATTGCAGGAATTTTTCGTACATACAGCAGAAATATGCAAGAAAAGCCCGGCTTGGTTATTCCAGAACGGTGCTGGATATGATTGATTATATCGAAAAAAATTATCCGCAGGAGTTAAGCCTGGAGCTGCTCGGTGAGAAATTTCATATGAACGGGGTATATCTCGGACAGATCTTTAAAAAAGAAACCGGACAGACCTTTCTGAAATATCTGACCAATGTAAGAATTTCCGAGGCAAAGAGTCTGCTGCGGGAGGAGAACAGTACGGTCGCAGAAACAGCCCAGATGGTCGGCTACCGCACAAGCCAGTATTTCAGCCAGATCTTTATGCGGAACGTAGGGATGAAACCGCAGGAATATAAAAAACAGAGGAAAGAATGAAAACAGAGCGAAAGAAAAGGGACAAAAAACATTTAAAAGGGCGAATCCTGCGGAGTATTTCTCTGATTTTGATATGTTCTATGATTTTGAGTACGCTGATTGGCTATTTATATTTTAATCAGGTGGTGCGAAAACAGAGACTTGAAGAAGAAAAAAACCGTCTGATGCAGGTTGGCAGCCAGATTGCATTTCAGGCGGAGGATAACCGCCGGTTTGCACAGAGTATTCTGGTGGATGAACAGCTGCAGTACCTTCTGGAAGAGAACGTCAAAGGGAATGAATTCCGCAGGCAGAACCAGTATGATAAGGTGACAAAACGGCTGGTGTTTTATAATAATCTGCGTACCTATCTGGAAGGGTCTGTTCTTCAGATGGCAGACGGAAATTTTTTCGGAAGCAGTTACAGCTCCAGGGACAGTGCCTATCTGAGGCAAAAATTAAAGCAGACAGAACTGGAAGAATACATTGCAAAGAAGGAATGGATCTATTCCGATCCCTATTATGACAGTGACTCCGGAAATGATACAAGAAAAATTTGTTATGCGATCCCAATGTATGACAAACGCCGTTACGGTCATCTGAAAGCGACACTCTATCTGGAGATGAGCCTGGAGTACTTTCTGACGCAGGTGAAGGCTTATGCAGAGACACAGGATCTGCTTGCCTTGATCGGAAATGGTTCGGAAATTCTGTATCAGAAGGATAAAAAGAATGTGCTGCGGAATGCCATAAAAGAAAAAGAGCTGGATCAGGAAAATATTTATCATATTCCCAGCGGTTATCTGATCTGCATACCGGTAGACGGGACCGGATGGAAGCTCTGTACGTTCCTTACCAATGCAGATCTTCTGAAAAACAGCAGTTTTGTGCTGAAGTTTTTTGTGCTCTCCTTTTTGCTTTGTGTAGGACTGGTGCTGCTCGTTGTTTCCAGAATCTTGGAGAATATGGTGCGTCCGGTGACGGAACTGTCAAAGCAGATGGAACGCATGGAGTATGGCAAACAGCAGCCGATCCACATTGTCCATACCGGCGATGAGATCGAGATTTTATATCAATGTTTCCAGGATATGATGACTGAGCTGTACAAAGGAGAGCAGGAACGTATTGTTTATGAAAAGCAGAAACGTGACATGGAATATGACATTACGCTCTCACAGATCAATCCACATTATCTCTATAATGTATTAAATACAGTAGTGTATTTATCGGCGGCCGGGAAAAATCAGGATGTAGTGAAGATCGTACACTCCCTGATCTATACGCTGCACGAGACTTTAAAAGTCGGGGATGGAAATGTGGAGACCACCATTGAAAAAGAACTGGAACTGACAAAATGTTATCTGGATATTCAAAGATACCGCTATCCGGATTTTTTCCAGGTAGAAGTTGTATGTGAGGAAGATTTAAAGGACTGCCTGGTGCCGAAAACCATGATCCAGCCGCTTGTGGAAAATGCAATCCTGCACGGGATCCTGCCGACGGAAGCGTCCGGAAAGATCTGGATCATCATTCAGAAGCAGGGAGAAAAACTCTGTGTTATGGTAAAAGATGAAGGGATTGGTGTCAGCAAAGAACAGCTGAAACGGTTTAAGCAGGGAGAGACCATGGCAGAAAACAAGACGCGAAAACACATCGGTGTGGAGAATGTCCGTGACCGTATCCACTACCTGTACGGAGAGGGATTTGGAATGGAGATACAAAGCACACAAGGAAAAGGAACGACAGTCATTCTGACACTTCCGGTAAAAAGGGCGGAGGAAAAAGAAAGATGAAAACGAGAAAAATCGGAAGGATTCTCACGGTGATGTTTCTGACCGGAGGTCTGATGACCGGATGTCAGAAAAAGCAAACCGTGGTTTTACCGGAAAAAGAAGAGGCAACAGAAATCGAGAGCAAAAACAAAGAAACACAGGAAATTTCTTTTGACGAAGAACTTCCGAAAGATTATGAAGGGACACTGACCATGTGGGGGTGGGATACCGACTATTATCAGACGGTCACACAGGCGTTTCAGAAGATCTATCCAAATGTTACGTTTGAGTATACTTCCGTTGAAAACAAAGATATGCCAAAAAAATATGAAACAGCACTGATCGTCGGCGGAGAACTTCCGGACATTGCCTGGTCTGTCATCGACTCCAGAGGTGAAGTGTTTGAATTTGATATGTGGGAGCCACTGGAGCAGGAACCATACAATTTCCGCCTTTCGGAAGTTTATGAATATCTGCACCCGCATATGATTAACAGCAAAGGAAATGTCTGTGGGATTGAACAGTCGCTCTCACCGGCAGGGCTGGCGTACCGCAAAGATCTTGCAAAAAAATATCTTGGAACAGACGATCCGGAAGAGCTGGAAAAGATGATGCCGACCTGGGAAGCCTTTATCCAGAAAGGGAAAGAAGTTTACGAAAAAAGCAACGGCGAGGTCTATATGTGGTTTTCACTTGAGGATATCCGGCAGTTTACGCAGGAACAGTCCGATATGGTCTGGGTAAATGATGGAAAGATCAATGTGGAAAATGTTTTCGGCCGTTCCCTGTCGCTGGTTACCCGTTTCCGTGATGAGCATATTTCAGATAATCTGATCACCTGGACACCGGCATGGAATGAGGCACTTCGGGAAGACCGGCACATTTTTACCGCTTGTGCAACCTGGTCCGTCAAATACAGCATTGAATCAAGCGATCCGCAGCAGAAAAATCTCGGACGCTGGGGGCTGATGAGTGCACCGGAGGGAAATGCCAACTGGGGTGGGACAAGTATGGGGATCACAAAAACCTGCAAAGATAAACGTCTGGCGTGGGAATTTCTGAAATTTGCGACACTTTCGACCGAAGGAGCAAGGACACTCAACTCCATGGGACTTATGACTACGGCAAAAAAGCCATACGAAGAAGATCCGTCCCTGAAAAGCTATAAAAGCCGCTGGTTCGGAAATCAGGATCTGGGCATCTATTATATGGATCATATCATACCAAGCATTAAAACACGTACACTTACTTCGCAGGATGGTGTGATCCATGAATGTTTGTGGATGATTTTAAATGCCCTGAACAGAGATGGAAATCTTTCTTCGGAAGAAGCGGAAGAACTGTTAAGAGAAGAACTGCAAAAAGAGCTGAAAGATATTACCGTATATTAAAAAATGCAGAAAGCTGCGATGTGGCTTTCTGTAATTTATTTTCCATCTTATTATAAAACAAAAGCGGAATGCCTTTCCGAAGCATTCCGCAAATGTTAAAATAAGAGGGAGTTATGAAAAAGAAAAATTGTCTAAAGTGTTTCTTGCTTTGACAGTTATTATAATAAAATGAAAATATGAAATCCATGTGTTGTGATCGTGAAGAAATCGTGAATAGATTTTGAACGTTTATGAAAGAAATGGACGAAATTCAGAAAAAACGGTGACCGAATTGGACTGATTGACTGTTTGAGAACGAAAGTGAAAGAAAAATGATGATGAGTTTGAAGCATTATGCATAAAAAAGATAGAAAAAGAACGAAAAAGACGGAAAAAGAAAGGAGAGTGTGACGGTGAATTATAAGATATTAGTTCAATATGATGGAACACGCTACGAAGGATGGCAGAGACAGGAGCGTACCGAATCCACCATTCAGGGAAAAATCGAAGCGGTTCTGTCCAAAATGTGCGGGGAAGAAGTGCAGATCCAGGGAGCCGGACGCACGGATGCGGGGGTGCATGCAAAAGAGCAGGTGGCAAATGTACATCTGAAGGAACAGGTCGATCCACAGGAAGTGAAACAGTATCTGAACCGTTATCTGCCGGAAGATATTGCCGTATCCGAAGTGACAGAAGTTCCGGAGCGTTTTCATAGCAGACTGAATGCCACCGGGAAGATTTATGTTTACCGGATCGCCACCGGAGAAGTCAAAAAGGTATTTGAGAGGCGTTATATCTATGATTTCGGAGAAAAGCCGGATATGGAGCTTATGTGCCGGGCGGCAGAGATCCTTACCGGGACACATGATTTTAAGAGCTTCTGTGCCAACAGGAGGATGAAAAAATCAACGGTGCGGACGATCTACAGCATTGATCTGAAAGAAAAAGAAGGGGAAATCGTGATCACATACACCGGAAATGGGTTTCTGCATCATATGATCCGGATTCTTACCGGAACACTTCTGGAAGTTGGAATGAAAAAGAGAAGTCTTTCCTCCGTGGCAGAACTGCTGGAAGTCAGAGACCGCGAAAAGGCAGGATTTACGGCACCGGCAAAGGGACTTACCCTTGAGAAGGTCTTATATTCTCCTTTACAAAAAGAAAGCGAAACATTATAATAAAAAACAGGGTTTCCGGCAGGATACCGGAAAATAAACAGTTTAGAGGAAAGGAAAACCATATGAAAAAAATATTGGATCTGATTTCAGAAGAGGTTGTCAAAGCGTTTGAAGAAGCCGGCTACAGTGCCGATTTTGCAAAAGTGACGCTTTCCAACCGTCCTGATTTATGTGAATATCAGTGTAATGGTGCACTGGCAGCAGCAAAAACCTACAAAAAAGCTCCGATCATGATCGCAAATGATGTTGTGGCAAAACTGAAGGAAAACGGTATTTTCCAGGAAGTACAGGCAGTCAGTCCGGGCTTTATCAACCTGAAGCTTTCCGGAGATTATCTGGCAGAGTATTTAAAACAGATGCAGGCAGATGAAAATCTTTCCGTAGAAAAAGCAGAGCATCCAAAGAAGATCATCCTGGACTACGGCGGACCAAACGTGGCAAAACCGCTGCATGTCGGACATCTGCGTTCTGCGATCATCGGTGAGAGCATCAAACGTCTCGGACGTTTTATGGGCCATGAGATGATCGGGGATGTACATCTTGGAGACTGGGGTCTGCAGATGGGACTGATCATCACAGAGCTGCGTGAGAGAAAACCGGATCTGGTTTATTTTGATGAGAGTTATACCGGAGAATATCCGGAAGAGCCGCCATTTACGATCAGCGAGCTGGAAGAAATCTACCCGACTGCAAGCGGAAAATCCAAAGAAGATGAAGCCTACAAAGAAGCTGCCATGCAGGCAACCTATCAGCTTCAGCACGGTCACAGAGGATATCAGGGTATCTTAAAACACATCCTGAATGTATCCGTAACAGACTTGAAGAAGAATTACGAACGTCTGGATGTATCTTTTGATCTCTGGAAAGGCGAGTCCGATGCACAGCCGTACATCCCGGATATGGTAAAATACCTCAAAGATAACGGTTATGCCTATATCGATGACGGAGCACTTGTAGTAGATGTCAAAGAAGAGTCTGACACCAAGGAAATCCCGCCGTGCATGATCCTGAAATCTGACGGGGCTTCCCTCTATAATACGACAGACCTTGCGACGATCATCGAGCGAATGAAACTGTATCATCCGGATGAGATTCTCTACGTGGTAGACAAACGTCAGGAACTGCACTTTATCCAGTGTTTCCGCTGTGCAAAGAAGGCAAAACTGGTAGAGGATGATACCAGACTTACCTTCCTTGGCTTCGGCACGATGAACGGCAAAGACGGAAAGCCGTTCAAGACACGTGACGGCGGCGTTATGCGTCTGGAAAACCTGATCAAAGAGATCAACGAAGAAATGTATCGCAAGATCATGGAAAACCACGAGACCGATCCGGAAGAAGCAAGAAAGACTGCACAGATCGTCGGACTTTCCGCAATCAAATACGGAGACCTTTCCAACCAGGCATCCAAAGACTATGTCTTTGACGTAGACCGCTTCACTTCCTTTGAAGGAAATACCGGTCCATACATTCTGTATACGATCGTGCGTATCAAATCCATCCTGGCACGTTATCAGGCAGAAGGCGGTTCTCTGGAAGGAATTACCATCCAGACACCAAACAGTGAGAGCGAGAAAGCTCTGATGCTGGCATTGTCCAAATTCAATGCAGTTATGGAAAATGCTTTTGAAGAACTGGCACCGCATAAAATCTGTGCCTATATTTATGAGCTGGCAAATGACTTCAATCATTTCTATCATGAAGTCAAGATCTTAAGCGAAGAGAACGAAGAAAAGAAAAAAGGTTACCTGGCACTTCTGATGCTGACAAGAGATGTGCTTGAGAGCTGCATCCATGTACTTGGATTCACATCACCGGAGAGAATGTAGGAAGTGTAAAACACGGAACTCGCGGAGCCTTTATCTTAGTCGGAGATAAGATAAAAATCAGACACTGTGGCGAAAAGCGTCATGGTGTCTCTTTTTTTGCAGTTTTCTGCGTTCGAAAGATCGGCAAAAAAACAAAAAAGAAGTATGCAGCCCTTTTTGAAAACATAGGATGTAAAACAGGACAGGCATGGAAAGAAAACATGCCGGGAAAGGAAACATGCTATGATTTTGAAAGAAAGGATCTTGTATTCAAAACGAAGAACAAGGCGGTATCATCGAAAAGAACCGGCAGCAGATAAGAAGAAAAAAATGTATAGATTTTTGGCTCCATTGTGGGGAGTGTTATCCGCAGGCATTTTGCTTTTCGGATACGTGGCAGGAGCCAGGAGCCGTCATATCACAATGAACGGGCCGGTACATATTTTACTGGAAGAAGAACAGACGGAGAATATCGAAGTAAAGCCGGGAGAGCAAATAGAAAAATCTGCCTGGATCACTGTTGAAAAAAGTGAAGCGAAGGTGCAGGTGCGGGTCAAAGTACTGGCAGACGGGATCATGGCACCGCAGCAGAGAGATCTGTTAGAAAACATTCAGATGGATGAAAACTGGTTCTATTGCGAAAAAGATGGCTATTTTTACTGTGCAGAAAAACTTTGTGAAGGAAAAAAAGTATATTTTCAGGCAAAAATCACAGTCCCCCCAAAATGGAAAGAATGGACAGAAGATCTGCAGTTTCGACTGGAGCTGGCAGCTGACGGAGTATAATTTACATACATAAAAACTTATTGTTGACATTATATCACTTTTACATTATAATAGCAACATATCAAAGAAAAATCTGTTTTTCAATGCCGTTCGGCAGGAAAATCCAATGAAAAAAGAAAATAAGGAACCTGTGCGAAGCGGCTTGAAAAAACTGCTTGGGTTTGTGTATACTGAATTCGGACAGACTGCTTCGTACAAACAAAAGAAAGGGGCAGTCTTATGCAAAAACAAAAGAATCAAAAGCAGATTGTATACGCAGATGTAGCTATTCATGATATGCCGCTCAGGAGTCTTCTGTATATTGGCAGGACATATGAGCAACTTGTACCGGTAAGAGAACGTTACAGAAAAGAAATGGTAAAACTTCCAATGCCGGAGTTTTACACTTTTTATAATGGAACAGAAAAGTTAAAACAACAAGATGCGAAAACTTTAAAAAAATGGCTCAGACTTGCAGTCAGGGCAGATAATATCGGACAATTTGAGAATGCCATATCAGAGTAATATGACGGCGAAAGAACAAAATCAGGAGCAGGTGCAGTGCAAAAAGCAAATGGAACATCTGTTGAATCACCATGGTTATTTTCTGATCCGCAGGATAGGACAGGGGAGGACAGGAGCAGTATGGCTTGTGTTTCACCAGGCAACCGGTGCTTTGCGGGCGGCAAAAGCCATCGATGCAGCTTCACAGAAAGTAGCTCTTCTACGGGCATGGGCAAGTATGGAGCATTCCGGACTTGTGAAAATTTATGATCTTTTACAGGAGCAGGAGATGTGCTGTTTTATTATGGAGTATCTTGAAGGAGAGAGCCTGAAAGAGCATATCCTTACGACAGGAGAAAAGAAAAAAAGAATTTCCGGGAGAAAAGCAGCGAAATGGGGGATAGAGCTGTGCGATGCACTGTACTGCCTTCATATGTCACAGCCGGCGATTCTTTATCAGGATTTAAAACCTTCCAATGTGGTTCTGACAAAAGAGGGAAGATTAAAACTCATTGATCCGGACGGGGCGGGTTTCCAGAACGACGATTTTTGCATTATGGGTACCAGAGGATTTATGGCACCGGAACAGGAGCAGCAGAGGAGTCTTGATGCGAGAACGGATATCTACGCTCTTGGCAGGACATTGCAGTGGATTTTAGAAAAAAAGCAGCGGAAAAGAAAAAAGAGTTATTCTCCGCTTGGACGGATTCTGGAAAAGTGCACAAGACAGGATCCGGATGAACGGTTTCAAAATGTTGCAGAAGTGAAAAAAGCATTCAGAGATTATCTGCACATTACAAGAAGGATGAGCCTGTTTTCAGCTCTGATGATCATTACCGTATCCGTACTTGGAAGCATCGAAATTTCCATTCAGGATGAGCAGAAACGAGAACAGTTATATCAAACTTATTTAAGTCAGAAAGACATATCAGATTACAAATCAGCAATATTCTTATTTCCCGGTCGGGAAGAAGGTTATCAGCAATTTTTAGAAAGTATCATGGAAGATGGACAGATGGATCGTCAGGAACACCAGGAACTTATGTCGCTTCTCTTCTATACGGAAAGTGATCTTCAGAAAAACAGGAGAGCTTATCATCGTTTCGCAGGGCAATTATCTGTCATCTATCACTTTTTTTATGCGGAAAATGGCGGAGAACAATATGCAGAAAACTGGATTGAAAAATTTATAAAAACGAAGGATGATACACAAAAAGATGGTGTAGCAAAAGATAAGGTGCCGCAGAAAGCGACGATAAATGAAAGAATGGAACAACAGAAAAAAGAAGAGGAAGAAATGCAGCGGATAATGGATTTGTACAGAGAATGGTTTCAGAAAAATGAGATTACAAAGGAAGAAGTACAGGAATGGAAACGGGGTGTGAGCAATCGAAAAGAAACAATGGAGTAAGCAAAAGGGCAGAATATGCAAAATGATATTTTTGATGGGAATATGTTGTTGTATGATTTGCTTTCATATTTTGAAAGTGAAAGCGGAAACAGGTGCCACAGAAAGAAGGAGAGAAGCAGTTACGAAAACCAGCGAAGAAGATCACGATAGAGAAAAAGTAAAAAACAGGAAAAAAGTGATCGTCTACGAGGCATATCCGAAAAACGGAAAAAAGATCTTTGACGATTCACGTAAAGTAGATCTGGAAGTGCGGGCACAGTGGGAAGGAGGTAAACCGGACGCAGAAGCCGCCGATCTGGTTGTGTGTGGCTATGCTGTTTCAAAAAATGTCGGGATCTGGCGAGTAGATGTGGAGTATGAAATTGCAGGGACCGATGCGGATGCGTACGTGTTGGAGTGCAGAAAGGCAGCTCTGGAGACAAAGGTGGAAATTGTGCCGAAAATTCTTCAAGTGTCGATCAGTGATGCAAACAAAGGGTATTTTGCGGACAACAAAACAGAAAATTTAAGATTTTCGGATGAAAAAAATGCGATTCAGATCAGTGGATTTATGAAAAACGGAGAGGCGAGCAATCAGCCGCCGGGAGGGTTTGTGATGCCGAAAGTCTGGATTGATGAGAACGTTTTACAGAAAGACAGTCCGATATATCAGAATGGACAGTATCTGGTATATCAGGGAGCTTTGACTTTAAAAGAAGAAGTCGCTGGCAAAAATGCCAATTATTGTTATGCTCCGGAAGATAAACGATATACTGCAAAAGGAGATGTTATTCTGAAAGAGACAGATCCAAATCCGGAAAATATAAAAATCAGGGCAAGATATGGAAAATGTGTGTATGATTCAAAAAGAAAGGTTTATCGTATCTCAAAAGGTGCTATTCTGGAAGCACAGCCGACAAAAGGAAGCGGATACAATCAGACAAACGTATCACAGCCTCTTTATGGAGAAGGAAGATGGAGTTTTGTGATGGAGCGTCGCCAAAAAAACGGGGAGCTGCAGGCGAGGTCAAAGAAAACAGAAATTTCATATGAAGTGGATGAGGAAGCACCGAGTGCAGAAGTCAGATTAAACGGAAAGAAACAGAAGCAGCTTTTTACATCGGATTTCTGTGTTTGCAGTGCAGAAAATGTGCAGGATGACACAGAGGGAGAAGTTCAGATTCAGTGGTATCTTGCAAGGGAAAAACTGGATGACGGACAGATCACACAGAAGAAGGGAGAATGGAGAGAAGGAAAGCAGATTGAGATTCAGGAAAAAGGAATCTGGTATCCGTATGTAAAACTGACAGATGCCTTTGGAAATGCCAGATATCTTCCGGTCGGAAAAGTTGTGATCGACCGTACATCACCGGAGATTGTCATACAGGGGATGCCGCAGAATCAGATCTTGCTTTCTGATTATAAAGTAAAGATTTCCCTGGAAGAATTTTATTTAAATCAAAAGAAGAGTTACATAAAGCTGTACAAAAGAACCGTAAGATCCGCAAAAGAAGAACAGCTTTTGGACATGCCTGTAAACTGGAAAAAGGGAAAGGCAGAATTGAAAGATAAGAAAAGCAGCGGCAGTAATACAGGGGAGAGCGGCGATGATGTATATCTGAAAGATGGCTGGTATCGGCTGAAAATCTATGCGGAAGATCTTGCAGGGAATCAGGAAGAGCAGGAAATCTGTTTTGCAGTGAACCGCTCCGGTCCGAAGCTTACGACGGATGCTTCCATGCAAAAATTTCTGAAACAGAAAACGGCACAGCGGGGATGGAAGTTAAAATTTCGGGTGTGGGATGTCAACAAAATGCAAAAGGAAGAGCTGCAATGCATATTTGACGGAAAAGCAAGAAATTTGGAAGAAGGAAAAGATTATCAGAAAAAATACAGGCAAACAGCAGAAGGATTCACGGAGTATGATTATGAAGTATCGGAGGCTGTTTTTGAAAAAGAAGGAAGGTACAGTCTGAAGCTTTTTCTGGAGGATGAAGCAGGACATCGGTTGTCGGAAAAAGAAAAAACATTATGCCGGGACTTTGCGATTGACCGGACACCGCCAATCTGTGTGATCGATCCAATAAAAGCAACAGAAAAAGGCTTTCAGGTTCAGACGATCTGCGAAGATAATGTTGATTTTGCAAAAATTTGGCTCTGCAAAAATGGCAGCCTGTATAAAGAGAGCAAAAATCCGGAAAGCAGCTGGGAGATCTCCTTTGGGCATGGAGAAAAATGGCAGCTGGAAGTTTTTGATACAGCCGGAAATAAAGAAGTGCGGTATCTTCTGAAAGAAGAGCTGGAAAAAGAACTCGAACGGAAAAAACTGTTGCCGGAGAAGAAAGGGAAGCACAAGAACAGAATCTTTGAGACACAGAAACAGACAGAAAACGGAACACATGGGGAAAAGCAGAAAAAAGCCGGCTTTTTGCAGAAAGAGACGAATTCTTTATCAAACGAGTCGGAAAGACAGAAACAAGAAAAAGACAGGGATGAGGGACAGATGACAGTTACAGTAGTTTTTATAGTGCTGTCTGGTCTGTCAGGGATGCTGTATTGGATTAAGCATCGACAAAAAGTGCAGATCTAGATTGTTCTGAACGGAAAAATATGCTATGATGGTTCAAAACTTAAGAGGTGATGGGCTTTGGAATATAAAATCATAGATCTTGTTTTTCCGATATTGGTACATTTTCTGGCATTGCAGCTTACTGGAATACTCGGCATTGGAGATGCGGCTTTTCAGACCATGCTGGCGGCCGTCATCACAATGCCATTGTTCTTCTGGTTCTACCGGAAAGATCAGAACCTGTGGAGAAAAGAAAAAAGAAAGATAACCTGGATACAGTGGATCATCGTGATCGCGGTGGCGGCCGGACTGAATATCCTGTTTTCGGCACTGATGTCGTTTCTGGTATCGGATTATGGGATTACCAGTGAATCACAGGATGCCCTGCTCTCAAGCCGGATGCTGTTCCAGATCCTTGGAATGGGTATCGCAGTGCCGGTCACAGAAGAGCTGATTTTCCGTGGACTTGTTTACCGCAAGTTGGAACGCTATGTTTCCGTAAAGAAGGCAGTCCTTTTGGGAGCGGCGATCTTTGCGGTTTATCATGGCAATCTGCTGCAGATCCTGTTTGCTTTTCCGATGGGGATCATCCTGAATCTGCTTTACCATCGATTTGAAGATCTGAGAGTGCCAGTCCTGTTTCATGCGGTCTCCAACCTGATGGCTGTTTTACTGACTGCAATTTAACCAAATCAAGTAAGTCCCCTGCTT
>OLSG01000941.1_pt1 | contig 33312 bp, 25 predicted proteins | sample 1673041 | NCBI WGS metagenome assembly OLSG01 (sample SAMEA3136749, study PRJEB25190) | human gut metagenome | reverse complement strand
AAAACACCAACATGGAACTTACGGCTATAATTTTTTAGATATTTGCCATGTCTACCTTGACAGGGGCTGATCAGAGCAACTTGCAACTGTCTTTTTGATTCTAAAAATGATGAAGTTTTTTACCTTCGCTTATAGCTCTGAGCTTATCGCTCATCACTCTCAATACAGTACATGAGCGATGACGAATCCTGCGAGGCAGGCGGTGATGACGCCTGTGAGGCCTGGGAGCATGAAGGAGTGGTTCAGTACGAATTTACCGATTCTTGTGGTGCCGCTGCGGTCAAAGCCGATGCATGCCAGATCCGACGGGTAGGTCGGGAGGAAGAAGTAGCCGTAGCAGGCAGGGATGAAAGAAAGAACCATCACAGGGTCCATGCCCAGTTTGAGGGCCATCGGCATGACGATAGCAACAGCCGCGCCCTGGGAGTTTACCAGTTTGGATGTGAAGAAGAGAACGAGCGCATAAGCCCATGGGTGAGCGGTTACGACTGAGCCGAGGAATCCTTTGAGGACACTCATCTGGCTGACGAAGTAGGTGTCTGCCATCCAGGCAACGCCGTATACGGAGACGAGAGCGACTACGCCAGCACGGAATACCTGACTGTTTCCTACATCACTGGCTTTGATTTTGCAGAAGAAGAGGATGAGAGCGGAAACGAAGAGCATAACCATCTGGATGACGGTGGTCATGGAAATGGCTTTCATCTTGCCTTTAGCATCAGCGAAGTGTGGAAGGAGATCCGGAAAGTTGCCGAGGATGGCGATGCAGATGATGCCCAGGAGGAAAATGATGGTGGCACGGTAATAGGAAGAAGGCAGTTTCTTGCCCTGCAGGGATTCCTGTTCACCGTATACATATTTTCTCTGTTCCGGATCAGCAATCATTTTCTGGAAAGTTTCATCATCTGCCAGATCCTTGCCTCTTTTGTAGCTGATAAGCGCTGCGGCAAGGACACCGATGCAGGTAGCCGGAATGGAAACGGCGAGAATCTGAAGAAGATTGTATTCAAATCCTGCGGCAGCCATGAAACCGACGATGGAAACGACTGCTACTGATACGGGAGAAGCGGAGATGCCCATCTGGGAAGCGATGGAAGACACTGCCATCGGACGTTCCGGACGGATATTCTGCTTGATGGAAATATCATAAATGATGGGGAACATGGTATATACTACATGGCCGGTACCGCAGAGAATGGTAAGGAACCAGGTAGTCACCGGTGCCAGGATGGTGATATGCTTCGGATTGTTACGGAGAAATTTTTCCGCTGCCTTCAGCATAACAGTAAGACCACCGGAAGTCTGCAGGAAACCTGCACAGGTCACCACTGCCAGAATGGTGAGCATAACGCCGATAGGCGGTGTACCGGGCTTAAAATGGAAGACAAATGTGTACAACATAAGGCCAATGCCGGAAATCACCGCAAGCCCGATACCTCCATGCCGGATGCCTAGGAACAGGCAGGCCAGCAGGACCATAAAACCTAAAACTAATTCCATTTAAAACCCTCCAAATTAATAATATACTCTATATCATAGAGTTATGATTAAAAGTATAGCATATATTTCCATATTTTCAAGTACAGTTGATACGTATTTCTTATGTTATACCATATTTTATTTTTATAGTTGACACCTTATATGCGCTGGAGGGATATGAGTGCGATGATTATGATTTACTGCCCATAAGGGCAGTAAAGTTAAGAGTTAAGAGTGAAATCCGCACTATGAGCCGCTAAAGGTATCGCGCCGTTATCCGTATTGGCTAAAAAATAAAAATTATGAATATTTTACAACCTTCTCTCAACTCTGGGCACTCAACACTCAACTCTATTTTTGTGTGAAATCATGTATAATATAGAAGAAAGGAGGGACATGATGAGCAGAGAAACAAAAGTTGGTATGGTTGGTCTGATCTTCTTCATGGTGGCATTGATTGCCGCTCTCTTCCTTCCCGGGATGAAAATTTTCAACCGGAATATATATGAAATCCACGCTGTTTTCGACGATGCTAAGGGCATCCGGGAAAATGCGCAGGTCCGCTATGCCGGCGTTTATGTGGGGAGGGTCCACAAGATTACCACGAAGGACGGAAAAGCGGATCTTACTCTCTATATGCAGAAGAAGGCAGAAATACCGGAAGATGCTGCCTTCACCCTGGACAGTGACGGCGCCATCGGTGATATGTACGTGAAAATCACTGGCGGCCGTCCGGGAGCAAGGAATCTTCATGAAGGCATGGTAGTCTACGAATCTCAGGACGACCGGATGAAACGGCTCATGGACAAAGCACAGAAACTTCTGGACACTGCCAAAAATGTACAGGGAAATATAGAATCTTTAGGAAAATAAAAAGGGGTGTGAAAAATCACACCCCTTTTAGCTATGAGCGATGAGTCAAGAGCTCAGAGCGGCGGTTGTAAAGACTAAAAAAGACAGAGTTGAGTATTGAGATTTGAGAGTTGAGCGAAGGAAAAAGACATTATGATTTTTCATTATGAAGCCTCTTTCGGTCATCCCTCGATACCATCAGTTTCTCATAGTGCGGTTCTCCTCACCACCTGAGTCATACTCTCCACTAACCGTTTATATTCAAAAGAGATTTATGGAGTCGTGTCATTCGATTCTCAGTCGCTTATCAGCTCCTTGCGAGTCGGTTCCCTTGCCACCCTGGAGGTGGAAGCCACATTGGGGAAGCGGCTTCGCCGCAATTTATACTCGTCGGCAAAGCCGACATCCTTCTCGGGGCTCTCTGCACGGGGCTCGGGGCTCTACAATAAAAAGGAGCTGCAGGCAGCTCCTTTTTTATTATTTAATCAGCATAACCGGACATTTCACATGATGGATGGTGTAGTAGCTGACGCTTCCTACGAACATGGTGGCGAAGTCGTTTCTTCCGCTGGTGCCCATGATGATCATGTCTGGTTCTTCATCTTCAGCGGTGAGGGAAATCATGATTTCCGGGACGCCAAGGAGAAGGCTTTCTTTGACTTCTACGCCTTCCGGCACTTTTTTCATGAGGCGGGCGAGGACCTGTGCGCCTTTTTCTTTGAGCGGGCTGGTGTCGTCACTGGCATCTCTGGTGTGGACGATGTAGTCCGGGCTGCTCATGTATTCTGCTTTGGCTACGTAGAGAAGATGGATACGGGCGCCGAAGAGCTGTGCCATCTGGAGGGCATAATCAAAAGCTCTTTCTGCGGTTTTGGATGAATCCACCGGTACGAGAATGTTATGAATTTCTCTTTCCTGCATTGTATCCCTTCTTTCTTATTTCACAATGAGTACCGGGCATTTGGAATGCTGCACGGTGTAATGGCTGACGCTGCCCATGACGAAGGAGGAAATGGAACCTTTACCGCTGTTGCCCATGATGATGAGGTCTGCACCTTCATCTTCTGCAATGCGGACAATGGCACGGCCAGGTACTCCTACCTTTACGATTTTTTCTACTTCTACCCCTTCCGGCAGGTCGTGGGTCAGAAGGTTCAGGGTGTCTTCCCCTTTCTTACGGATGGTTTCTGAATCTACATCCGCCAGGCTCACCCGGTATACCGGATAGATGAGGATATCCGCATCTATGATGTAGGTCATGATGATCTTTGCGTCTGTCTTCTTTGCCAGGGAAAGGGCATAGCTGAAGGCTCTTTCCGATGCATCGGAACCATCAATTGGAACTAAAATTTTTCTAACTTCCATAATAAGAACCTCCTTGATAAACCTTCTAAATTGAATTATTTCTCTATATATATTATAGCAGAGTCATGTAAAAGTCTTAAGAAATCATGTATACAAAAAAGTTTATATACCCTTACAAAGAATGAGGATGGCGAATGGATTTCATATTAATACATTTAAATTTTTAGTTGTAATTTCAAAAAATATATCGTATAATATCTGACGTGATGTAACGATGTAAGGGCATGAGCCCGCTGATAGAAAGGATTTGATACCATGGCCGGTTTATTTTTTGATGATTATGATACCCCTGTTTACCGTCCCCCCAGTGAAGCAGACAGCTTCATTCTCCGGGTAACCAGAGGATGTGCCCACAACCACTGTACTTACTGCAATATGTACAGAGGGGTGAAGTTTGAAAAGCTGTCTGATGAACAGATCATGAGACAGATCGCTATCGCCTATTCCGTTGATCGGGAAGGGATCAGAAAGGTGTTCCTTGCTGACGGCGACGCACTGGTACTTGAAACTAAACGACTCTTAAAGATTCTGCACACTTTAAAGAAATATTTCCCAAATCTTGAAAAGGTAGCTTCCTATGCAGCTCCCGGAGATATTTTAAGAAAGTCAGTGAATGAACTGAGACAGCTCCGTGAAGCAGGCCTCCAGCTCCTCTACTACGGCATGGAAAGCGGTGATTCCCAGACCCTGAAGGATATCCGCAAAGGGGTGAACGGTCCTCAGTCCATTGAAGTAGGCAGGAAGGTAAAGGAAGCAGGGATGCAGCTTTCCATCATGATCATTCTTGGCATCGCTGGCGTTCCCGGCAGCGAAAGACATGCGCTGGCCACCGCTCATGCTATCAATGAAATCAAGCCGGATTTCCTCTCTGCCCTCTCCCTCATGCTCTATAGAGGCAGTGAGCTGAAAGATCAGTTCGAAAGAGGAGAATTCCAGCCTCTTCCGCCCTATGGTCTCATGGAAGAACTGAAGATGATCGTGGAACATCTGGATCTTCCGGAAACAGAAAATATGATCTTCCGTAGCAACCATGTCTCCAACTACATCCGCCTTGCGGCTACCCTGCCAAGGGAAAAGGACCTGCTCCTCCAAGATATCCAGAGAAGCATCGATTATCTGAAAACAAAGAAGAATTATGACGTGTACAACCACGATTGGACAAAACCGTAATTTTAGACCATTAGAAAAAGGACAGAATGCTTTTGCATTCTGTCCTTTTTGATGTCATCTGGCAGAGTTGATGAATACACAGGGCAGAGCCCCGAATTGAGAGGCGGTTGTAAAGACTTTATAATTTGTAATTTATAAAGCCGAACGGTCATCCCGCGATACCATCAGTTTCTCATAGTGCGGATTGCCCCTTCAGTCAACGGCCTCCAGCCATTGACAGCTTCCCCGAGCGAAAAGCTTTGCTTTTCTGGGGCAGCCCACATTGAGGAAGCGGCTTCGCCGAAATCTACATATTTATCGGCGGAGCCGACGTCCTTCGCTTTTAGCTCATGGCCGACTGATTCACGCTCTATCTCTCAAAAGGCTTCATACTCATCGTCAAAGCCGATACCACCGCGGGGCTCTCTAAACTCAACTCTTAACTCTCTATATTTAGAATGCCCAGTGAATACCTACGTTGAACTGCCATTTCTTTGTGAAGTCAGCGCCGAAGGATCTTTCGGCGTCGGCGTAGAGATAGGTGCTGCTGTTGATCTGGAGATTTCCTCCGAATCCTGCTTCTGCCCAGGTGTCCTGATAGGAGCCGCTCCCTGTGAAGGTTTCTTCGTCGCCGTAGTCATTGGTGCGGGCGAGGGTGTACGCTCTATCTCCGCCGAATTCATGGAAGAGGGAGGCTTTGAGGTAGAGGTCATAGGGGTGAGCGCCTTCTCTGTGTTTCTTTCCGATGACGGCGCCGATTCTTCCGATGGCAGAATCATAGGCATCCTGATGGACTCTTGTGCCGCCGTCTGTGGTGAAGGAGTAGCTTCCAAGGCGGCCGAGGACGAGCTGGATTTCCGGTTCAGCGAAGTACCCGTCATTTCCAAGAGCTATGGTCCTTCCGTATTCGATAGAAAGGCTTCTTTCCTGTTCTCTGTAGGAGCCTTTGTCATTATTTTCATAGGTGCGGATTGTGCCGTCGTTTCTTCCTGCTTTGGCAACGATGTCGGTGTAGCTTCCGTTATCAGAAAGCCATGTAGCGTAGAGGGCGCCGGCAAGGGGGTGGTTCTTTCCACTGCCTCCCCCAAGGTCCGGGCTTGCGATACCTCTTTCTACGAGGAATCCGTAGTAGCTCTTGTCATTGGCTCTGGTATCCATGCCTATCTGGAGGAAATTGTATTTGCTGTCGTATCCTTTTCCTTCATAGAGACCGTGGCTGTTCCGTACCCAGAAATCATTCCTGTCTTTCCGGTTGTCATAGCGGAGGTCTCCGAGACGCTGGCGGAGGGTATCGATGGATTGGCGGTAGAGGCCGTAATTATTGCTGAGGTCTTTCATCACCGTATTGGCGGCTTCGTTGGTCTTCTTCTCTACTTTGGTAAGGTACCATTCATCATCCCGTCCAACGGTTTCTCCCTTTTCTTCGGTGAATGTGCCGCCTCTCTGGATAGTAGGGGTGATATCCCAGAGGCCGCCGGTAGAAAGAGATTTCCCGTAGAATGAAGCCTTTCCGCTGCCATCGGTGACCATGAGGAGATGGCGGGCGCCGGTGACTTCTTTTCCTGTCACAAGGCTCTTATCGTAGACGGAAATGAAACCCTTTGCGCCATCTGCGGCGTCTTTGATATGTACCTTATCGCCGTCGGTCTGGCTGGCGAGGTCAGATTTCATGTAGAAGACGCCCCCGTTTCCATCGAAGTGGTCTACAGTGAGCTTCTGGTAATCCTTATTGTATGCCATGTCGATGGTGGCACCGCTCTTTAAGGAAAGGCTGGTGAGATGGCTGTCATCTGTCATATGCCAGAGGGCGCCGTTTTCCATGGAAATATTTGTACTGCCTCCATCCACATAGGAAGCGCCGGTAAGGAGGGAATCTCCTGTATTCATGGCAAGGTCAATCTTCCCATTATCACTGGTGAAGAGGTCGCCGAAGATGACTTTCTGTCCTCTGCCGGTAAGGTCCACAAGAGATCCATTTCCCTTGCTGTATACCGCTTCGCCAGATTCGCCATTTTCGTTGGCATTGATGGCAGCTTTTCCTTTGAACTTTATATGAGCGCCGCCACTGCTGTAGGCGCCGACCGCAGAATTTTCGCCTTCCGCTGTAATGACCGCGCCCTCATCAAGAGTCATTTCATTCTGTCCGCCGATGGCAAGGACGCCATACCCCTCTTTCCCTTTGGCAGAAATCGTTGCATCTTTACCTATCACAGTTTCCGTAAGGATACTTCCATCAACGGTACCATCGGAAGAGCCGTCTCCCTGGATACCATAGGCACCTGCATCGCTTTCTGCTATGACGGTGAGGTGATCTCCCAGTGTCACCATCCCTTTGTAGGATTCATCATAGCCTCTATTGTAAAGGCCGTAACTGTCGTATCCTTTGCCATTTGCGGTGACAGTAATATGATTTCCGCCTTCGATGGTGCCATAGGTGGAATATAATCCATACACAGAGCCTGCCTGCCCGGCTTCACTGGTGCTTCCGGAGGCAGAAAGGATATTTCCATATTTCAGGATGACTTTGCCATCAGTGGTGGCAGAAACAGCACCGATGGTACCTGCATTTTCTCCATTCACCTCAATCTTGCCATTTTCTCCCATGGTGAAGATGCCTTCACTGCCATTTCCCCAGACGTAGGCGCCATAGATTTCCGAATTTCCGTCAAAATGGCGATTCAGAGCGCTGGCAGTGATCTGACTTCCCTCTCCGGTTATCACGTCCGAGGAAATAGCTTCCGCTCCATAGACATGGGTGAAATCCCCCCCCATTTCCTGTCACAGTGAGTGCAGCATTATCTCCCATGGTGACATTGCCTTTATAGGCATAGAGAGCTCTGGTCTGATCGGCCGCATCATTCCCCTCAAAACTTTGGTCGTTGGAAATGACTGCATCATTTCTAAGCGTGAGTCTTCCGGTATTCACATTCACGCCGTCCGATTCATTCACAAATCCATGGCTGTCCATGATTACGTGAAAACGATTCCCGCCGGAAAGTTCCGATTGAAAAGCATAGAGCCCATGGCCTTCCTGAACGTGAGAGCCATCTCCCACATTCACATTCTGGGTGAAATCATCGCCGATGGTGCCATGGGAACCAGGCCAGAGCCGCATGCCGCTTACATACCGGGCGCTGCTGTTTTCTCCAAGGGCAGCAGTGAATGTATTCCTGTCCTTTATAGTGAAGGTGGATTGGGTGGTATAGAAGGAGAGGATATCCAGAGGGGACGTATCATCCTCTCCGCCCTTTCCAGTGAAGGAAACAGAGATCATTCCATCATTTCCAAGATCCCGCTGATTTCCCACCGGATCTGCCACACCGGCTCTACCACTGTCTACCCCGGAAATGATGCCTACTGTCTTTCCAGCAGCTGTTAAATCAGAAGATACTTCATAGTTATCTCCAACGTTTGCCCGGGAGCCCTCATAGTTAAAGAAAGCGGAAGATTTGACGGCTGCATTGCCGCTCTCTGCTTCTCCCATATTTCCCTTTACATAGACTTTAAGGCCTTTGTCGGCATTGATAGCCGTATGTTCATTATAGAGGCCGTAGATAACCGCATTTTCTGCCTTTCCTCCTTCGAGAGTGTAGGAAAGAGTATTTCCCTTACCCAGCTGGATGGTGGCATAAGGTGCATCCTTTGCGGGCGTCAGAGAGCTGTGGATGGCCGCACCATTCAGTCTTTCCCCTTTGCCGGTGACAGAAATGGATGTGCCAGCTGCTATGTCGATATGTCCTTCATAGCCTGGAATTTTTTCATAACCTTTGTCGCTTCCGCTTCCATTGACATAGCCCTGCTGCAGGAGTATGCCCGCCGCATTCACGGTCATCCCGGTCTTATCATTGCCGCCGGTAGTAAAGATTCCTTCGATTCCGTGATTCTCCGGTGCCACGGTGATGGTACCGTTACTTACATTTTCAGGAAGAAATACGACAGATACCGGATGATCTTCTCCCGTTTCTCCTTCATAATGAATATCTTTCGTTATTTTTTCATTCCGATCAGTTACGGTAATATACCCCGTTTCCGCCTGTGCATTTATACCATCTACTCCCCAGAACAGACCGGCGGCAATGAAGGCAATCACGCCTTCTCTTAACATCCTATGATTTGATAAATTCATCATATATCCCCCATCCAATAAAAAAGCCCTGATTTCCGCTTATACATTTCTACGTACAGAATGTCGAGACAGATTTGTATATGCGAACCAGGACGGCACAGAGTTTTGAAATATTTTCTTGAAAAAATTCTGATTTATATACTGAAAATATATTGTATGATTTTTTCAATTCTGTATTATAGTACTTTTTAGAACAATTACAAGACCTGTTTTTATTTACTATTTTTACATTTTTCTATATAATTTATAAAAAATTGTTAAACAAAGAAAGGAGCCTTTATGAAGGCAATTGTTATCGGTGCCACTGGTGCGGTAGGGAAGGAACTGGTAAAGAAACTTCTTGCCCGGAATGAATATACAGAGGTGGTCACCTTTACCCGCCGGCCTCTGCAGATGGAAAATAAAAAGCTCATCTCTCATGTAGTGAATTTTGATGATCCGAGCAGTTGGAAAGATCTGGTCAAAGGAGACATCCTCTTCTCTGCCCTCGGTACTTCTCTGAAACAGGCCGGTTCTAAGGAAGCACAATATAAAATAGATCATGATCTCCAGCTGGCTTTTGCAAGGACAGCCAGAGAAAACGGTGTTCCTCATCTCGTTCTGGTATCTTCGGCCGGTGCGGATCCTTCCTCTTCTCTCTTCTATATGAAATTGAAGGGGCTCATCGAACGGGATGTGCGGGCTCTTCGTTTCCCTGGGCTTTCCATTCTCCGTCCTCCGTCTCTCATCCGTCCCCATGCGAAAAGGCCCATGGAAACTATTTCCGTAAAAATCATTCAGTTTATAAATACTTTTGGATTTCTCCGTTCCATGGCACCGGTTCATGTATCTTTGGTCGCTGAAAAGATGGCGGCCATTGGCGCCCGTACCTTCCAAGGTGAAGAAATTTACAATGGACAGGATGTCCTGCCAGAGCGTTGATCCACATAAAGCACGGAAGTCTGGCTGAAAACTATAAATAAAGGCAGAACCTTCGACAATAAATAAAAAACTGTTGATATCACCAGTGTATCAACAGTTTTTTTCTGTAGTAAAAGGTCTGCACCCTCACTGTATTTTCCTCTATTCTCTGGTAAATGTGATCTCTGCAAACCAGTGCGGATGACGGGAAAGGATTTCTTTTCTTATTGTCTCTCCTTCTTCTTCATTATCCAGAATCATAAAGAAGGCCGATCCCGATCCGGTCATACGGAAAGGACGGGCATAGCGGGAAAGAAGGAATACTGTTTCTTTCAGTTTCTTTTCAGAAGGAATAAGAACTGCCTCAAAATCATTAACAAGAGAGGCAGCAAGAAGGGTACGGTCTCTTGATTGCAAAGCACGGATACAGTCTTCCGTCCGATTATCTTCCCTCCTTTTCCTCTCATCCAACCTGTGATAAGCATAAGCGGTAGAGACTGATGTATCGGGGCGGATGATGAGAAGAGGAAGCCCGTCCCATCCAGAAATCCTTGTCAGTTTTTCTCCGATTCCTTCGCAGCGGAAGGCTCCACCCTCCACGCAGAATGGGATATCCGCCCCCAGTCTTACCCCCAATTCTTCCAAATCTTTCGATGTATCTCCAGTTTCATAGAGTCTGGAAAGTCCTCGCAGTACAGCGGCCGCATCCGTTGAACCGCCGCCCATCCCTGCTTCTGAAGGAATAGATTTCCTGAGGGTCATACGCACCCCGCCTTTGATGCCCTTCTCCTTCAGAAAGAGGGCTGCCGCTTTCATCATCAGATTATCCATGCCCGAAGGTGCAGTCCCTTCCAGTATTTCCAGAGAAAGATGATTCCCCTTTTCCATAGTGATTTCGTCATGAAGTGAAATAGAATGCATCACTGAATCTATATTGTGATACCCGTCTTCCCGTTTTTCTCCTACAGAAAGGGTAAAATTGATTTTCGCCCATGCTTTTTCTTTGATCATACCGGTCTCCTCGTCCATTTTTCTAAATTATAACATACTCTCTGGGAGCGATGAGATAGAGATATCACTGGCAGTAATATCAGAGGCCAGCAGCATCTGAAGAGTTGAGCCGAGAGAGCCCCGAGAATGTAAAAATATTATGTTTTCATTATGAAGCCTGACGGTTATCCCGCGATACCATTAGCGTCTCATAGTGCGGTTTTCCCTTTCAGTCAATAGCCTCTTGTCATTGCCAGCTCCTTCCAGCCTGTCCTTTATATAATATATATATACATATATAGTAAATCATTGCAATCGGGGAGGAAATCTCATATACTTATCTCATGTGTTTTTTTCGCTGGAACCTTCCTGAAACCCCTCTGCATAGAGCGCCGGGAGGTTTCTATAATTTATGAAACGGAAGGATAATCAAATGATCGAAGCGATTTACAAAAGAAGAAGTGTACGCCACTTCCTTCAAAAACCTATTCCAGAGAAAGATCTGGACCAGATCCTGGAATCCGGCATGTGGGCACCCTCTGAAAAGAATGCTCAGCCATGGAAATTCCTGGTGATTCGGGGCGCAGAAAGAAAATCTATGGTAAAGGCACTGAAAGAAGGTATCATGAAGAACAGAAAGGGCGAAGAAGGTGCTCTTTTTGGCAAGAAATACGAAAAATTCATTCCCTCTGCCATTTACACCGCCCGTATCCTGGAACAGGCGCCAGTTATCGTTTTCGTTCTGAATACAAAAGGCCTTTCCTTAAGGGAAGATCATCCGAAGGATCTGGCTCTCATGGAAATCACGGATATCCAGTCCATCAGCGCTGCCATCCAGAATATGTGCCTGGAAGCGACTGCCAGAGGTATCGGAAGCCTTTGGACCTGCAACGTATTCTTTGCTTATGACGAACTGAAGGAATGGCTCCATGAAGATGGTGAAATGGTAGCTGCCATCGCTTTCGGCTACACCGATAAAGAAGTCCGTCCTCTCCCCAGAAGACCGAAAGAAGAAGTCATCGCCTACCGTGGTGATTATCCGGACGAATGGAAGGAAATGCTGAAAGATTGATGGGCGAAGGTTGTAAGGACTTTACGATTTTCTCATAAAACCTATTGCGGTCATCCCGCGATAACGAAAAAGCAGCTATGAGCGATGAGCCATGAGCGAAGAGAGAAGGACGTCGGCTCCGCCGACGAATATATAAAGATTTCGGCACAGCCGATATCCTTCGCTCAACTCTCTAAACTTAAATCTCAACTCTGTTCTAATAAAAAAAAGAAGCTCTCTTTTGAGAGCTTCTTTTTCATTTCTTATTAATATTTATAGTTCAGAGCGAGGGACCATGCGTGATTGTCATAGCCTTCTTTCTGATCTTTCAGATCAAATACGTATTCGCCATGGAGGGAAACGTTTTTCTGAAGAGCTACATCACCGAATACGCTCCAGTATTTGATGGTCTTGTTTTTCTGGATAGCGCCCCAGAAGTCCTGTACGTCGTAGGTGGTGCCGTCGATATTAGCATTTCTGCCTACTTCGTTATATGCTGCTGCCAGAGAGAATGTGCCTGGTTTCTTGCCGTTGAAGCCGGTGTAGCCAAGGCCTGCCTGCCAGGACTGGTCTGCTTTATCTGCATTGGATTTCCAGTATTCACCGAATACTTTGAAATCATTCATCGGGATGGCTACATGAGCGCTCCACATGTTATCGAAGGAAAGGTCTTTCTTTGCCTGGTCGCCGGTGAATTTGAGGTATGCAGCGTCAACGGATGCAAAGCCCATGTTGACTCCTGCCTGTCCAAGGAATGCATCATATTTGGAAGTGTCCATGATGTTTTCATTGCTGAGGAAACGGCCATAGGAAGCAGATGCATGGAATGCATCCTTATTGTAGGAAAGAATAGCGCCTTTCAGCTGGTAATCATACATGAATCCGTCATAAATGGTGACCGGGATGCGGCCAACTGTGACATTGGCATCGCCGAAGGAATGGTTCACATAGAGCCAGTCCATGATGGTCTGTCCGTCAGATGCTTTTGGATCCTTGAAGAACATGGTGGTATTGAGACGGCCCTGTACGTAGGTGGAATCATTGACCTGTCCCTTTACCTTGATACGCATACGGCCTTTCCATGTGTCAGATTTTGATTTGTTGGCATTGTTTACATACCACATCTTAGCATCGCCGTTCCAGGAAATATTTCCTACTCTCTTTTCCAGGTTGGAAACGCGAACACCGAGGTTTGCCAGTTCGTCTGCATATTCGCCGGCGAGTTTGTCCAGAGTTGCTCTCTGTTCAGCATTCAGCTGATCTTCTCTTGCCATGAGACGGGCTATAATCTGAGCCAGTTCGAAACGGGTCATATTTCTTTCGCCCCGGAAAGTGCCGTCCGGATATCCTTCCACAACCCCCTGGTCAGAAAGTTCAGCTACCGCCTGATAAGCCCAGTCATCAGTGGTGACATCGGTAAATGGATTGGCTGCCATTGCGGAAAGCCCGCCAGCCAGAGCTGCTGCTGCAGCCAGTGCTAAAATTTTCTTCATTATATTCTCCTCTAAATAAATGTATATAAAAGTGGTGGGTAACCCCATCGCATTACTAACTTTTTAAACTATCTCTGAATAATCATTCCATCGTCTCCCTAGGGAGTCCTGGAAACTGCACTACATATTGTGGCGAAGCCATCACCTTATTGGGGCTGTCCCATTAAGAGCACGAAGTGCTACAACCGGGGGAAGTCTTTTGCCTTTAAAGCAAAAGCAAAGGGGGAAAATCCGCAGGATGTTAGATTGAAGTTATCGCGCCGTTGACCGTATTGGCTTTATATATTACAAACCATAAAGTCTTTACAACCACCTCGGGGCTCTCTGCACTCAAATCGGGGCTCTTCAAGTGCCGCCAGCATCTGATTAGCCGAACAGTTCGTCCGGAAGTTCTTTATTTTTCCCTTCTTCAATAGTAAATACGGAAGCCAGAAGTTTTCTGGAGTAAGGGTCCTTCGCTTCTTTCAGGTCCCTGATTTTTTCTACTATTTTTCCCTGGTGCATGATGACGATATTGTCACAGAACATGTTGGCCAGTGCCAGGTCATGGCAGATGAAAATGTAGGATACGTGATTTTCTTTCTGCAGCCGGTTAAGAAGTTCGATGATGACTTTCTGAACAGACATGTCAAGGGCGCTGGTAGCTTCATCGCAGATGATGATGTCCGGTTTTAGTACGAGGGCTCTGGCGATAGCGATACGCTGCCGCTGGCCGCCGGACATGTGGTTCGGATAGCGGTCTGCAAAATCTTCCGGAAGGTCCACAAGCCGGAGCATTTCTCTTGCTCTTTCTTCCATCTCACTCTTCTTGATCAGTCCATAGTTCAGAAGTGGTTCACAGATGATTTCTTTCACCCGCTGCTTGGGATCAAAGGCGGTGGAAGGATCCTGAAAAACCATCTGGATTTTCTTGCGTCCTTCCCGGAGTTCTTCGCCCTTGAGCGCGAGGATGTTTTTCCCCTGGAAAAGGACTTTTCCTTCCGTAGCCGTATAGAGACGGGTAATGACTTTGGCAAGGGTAGATTTCCCGCTTCCCGATTCTCCTACGATACCCAGGGTTTCCCCTTTATGAAGGTTGATATTCACGTGGTCGCAGGCAGAAAGTTTCTTTCCGCCATCCAGGTCAAAGACTTTGCATACATCTTCTACAGAAAGGATTTCTTCTCCATATTCTTTCATTCGATCTTCCCTCCCATAGTCGGTACAGCCGCCAGAAGCATCTTTGTGTATTCTTCTTTTGGATGGTAAATGACGTCTTCCGTCTTTCCGTATTCCACCACTTCGCCTTTTCTCATGACCATGATGCGGTCTGCCATGTAGGAGGCGACCCCCATATTGTGGGTAACGATGATGATGGCGGTATTCATTTTATTTCTGACTTCCATCATTTCCTTTACGATGGCCGCCTGAGTGGTCACGTCCAGTGCGCTGGTCGGTTCATCGGCCAGAAGGAGTTTTGGATGGAAGGCCATGGCCATGGCAATGCCTACACGCTGACGCATGCCGCCGGAAAGTTCGGAGCTATAGCTCTTTAAGATCTGTTCCGGGTCAGGAAGGCGGACCTGAGTGAGCATCTCAATCATTCGGTCATGAGCTTCTTTTTCATCAGTGATACCGTGAAGAGCCAGATATTCCCGGAACTGCTTCCCTATGGTGCGGATAGGATTCATCATGGCGCCGCTGTCCTGGAATATCATGGAAACCACTTCGCCGTCCAGCTGACGGTGCCTTTCTGGTGTCTGTTTCTGGGTATCTTCGCCATCGAAGATGACCTGCCCGCCGGAAATATGACCGCCGCCGGGAAGAACATGCTGGATGGAACGGATGATTGTGGTCTTACCGCTTCCCGATTCGCCTACGATAGCCAGGATTTCTCCTTCCTCCAGCTGGAATGTGACTCCTCTGACCACCGGTTCATTGTCCCCATAGGAAATTTCCAGATTCTTTACATCTAATAACATGTATGACTCCTCAGATACATAAGGGGATACCGATACCGGTATCCCCTATCATTTAAAGAGGATCTACCTTACTCCTTATTCAGCCGGAGTGATTTCTTTGGTGATCCAGTAATAATCACAAGGTTTGATGTCCGCATTCTTCAGCTTCTTGCTTGAAATCATATTGGTCTGCGGATAACCGAAGATGAGGATAGCTGTATCATCCTGAAGGATCTTTTCCATCTGGAAAATGATTTCCTTTCTCTTAGCCGGATCAAATTCAGAAGCCAGCTGATCAGAGAGCGCATCATAGGCAGGATTGCTGTAGCCGGAACCATTCTGCGGGTTGCTGCCATTTACATTGGTCTTCCAGTACTGGTTGATGAAGACTTCCGGATCCCCTGCCTGTTCGGTAAGGATGTTGGAAATGAGGAGGTCGTATTCACCACGGGTACCAATGCCGTCAAGAACGTTGTAGTCTACATTCTTCAGGTTAATCTTGATACCGATCTTCTTGGCATCAGACTGGGTAGCTTCAGCAAAGAGCGGAAGTTCTGCACGGCCGCTGTAGTAAATGAAATCCAGTTCCAGATTCTTACCGTCTTTATCCACGAAGCCATCGCCGTCTGTATCTTTCCAGCCAGCATCAGCCAGCAGTTTTTTCGCATTTTCTACATTATAGTTATCCGGATATTCCGCTTTCAGCTTATCAAAGCCATAATCCAGGGAAGGCGGAAGAAGCGGGCCACCTGGGATGAAGGTATCTTTCAGAAGTACCTTGCTGTAGGTCTCTCTGTCCAGAGACTGGAGGAGTGCCTTTCTTACATTCTTATCTGCCAGATAATGGCCATTGGATACATTCATACGAGTCAGAACGTCACGGATGGAGGAAATAGAACTGATGGTGAATTTCTTCTTATCCTGGAACAGCTGCATATCTCCCGGTGCGATGTTCACTGCCATATCGATTTCTCCCTTCTGGAGCGCCATAGCACGGGTATTAGGATCATCGATGGTATTGACCACTACATGGGCAAAAGGAACCTTGTCATAGTAGTTCGGGTTCTTGTCCAGTTCAGTCTTTGCTTTGGAGAAAGATTTTACCATGTATGGGCCTGTGGAAATCGGTCCCTGTTTAGAGAAATCTACCTTTCCGTCAGAATCAGTATCTACGATGATGAAGAGCGGATCCCCCAGCATACCTGGAAGAGTTGCTATCGGTTTCTTTGTGTAAATGGTCACATTCTGCCCGTCAGCAGTGATGTGATCCAGTTCAAACATAGCTTTTGCACGAGGTGCTCTTGCAAAGGTACGTTCAATGGATTTCTTGACTGCTTCACCGGTGACCGGTTTGCCATTGGAGAATTTAATGTCTCTGATCTTGAATGTCCAGGACATCTTGTCGTCCGATACTTTCCAGCTTTCAGCAATCCATGGTTCTGCATTCATTTTATCATCGAAATGAACGAGACATTCGCCGATGCCGTAACGCATAACCTGCCAGCCGAAGTAGTTATCTGTCGGTTCCAGGCTGTCTGCAAAGTTGGTGACGCCTACTACCATGGTGTCCTTCGGGGTCTTGGAATCAGAACCGCCGCAGCCTGCCAGTGCAAAAGTCAATAATGCAGCAGCTGCCAGAGCAGCCCCCTTCTTATACAAAGATTTCATTTCATCCTCCTATAAAATTAAATATAATCATATATTAATCCTCATCTCTTGGATCCAGCACATCGCGGAGAGCATCGCCCCAGAGATTGAAGATAACAACCGTAAGGAAAATCGCAAGCCCCGGGAAGAACATGAGCCATGGTGCAGTCTGCAGCTGCTGCCGTCCTTCGTTCAGCATAAGTCCCCATTCCGGCGCCGGCGGCTGGCTGCCGAATCCAAGGAAGGAAAGGCCTGCCAGTTCCATCATCATAGCTCCGATATCAGAAGCTGCTGTGATGACCAGAAGCGGAACAATATTGGGCATAATATGAGACCAGAGGATATGGATATTACTGCCGCCACTTACAGCGGCTGCATTTACAAAATCCGCCTCCTTGATTTTCAGTACCAAAGAACGGGAGAGACGGGCATATTTCGTCCAGGTCACCACCGTCAGGGCGATCATGGCATTAATCAGGCTGCCTCCCATGATGCCGGCGATAGCAATCGCCAGAATGACGCCAGGGAAGGAAATCATCATATCTGCAATACGCATGATGACAATATCCACAATACCGCCGAAATAACCGGAAAGAATACCAAGGGTAGTCCCTACAATAAAAATCATGGTTACCAGTATGAGTACACTGGAAAGAGAATACATGCCGCCGTAAAGAATACGGGAAAGCACATCACGGCCTAATTTGTCAGTACCAAAGAGATGGGCTGCTGACGGCGCCTGATTGGCATCTTTCATCACCGCTTCCAGCGGATTATAAGGAGCAATCAGCGGCGCCAGAATAATCAGAAGAATCAGACCGGCCACCAGGAGAGTACTTATCCGGAAGGAACGATTTTCCTTAAATCCTTTAATCAGATTTTCCATAATCACTGTCCTCCCCTGTGAAGTCTTGGGTCCAGATGACGATAGGAATAATCGACCACCAGATTGATCATCATATACATGAAGGCGATCCAGAGGACCACGGCCTGTACGGTCTGGAAATCACGGTACGTTATGGCCTGCACCACCATGTATCCCAGTCCCGGCCAGGAAAATACGATTTCTACTACTGCTGCGCCCCCCAGAAGAGAACCGAACGCAAGCCCCAGAAGAGTGACAAGAGGAAGAAAGGCATTAGGAAGCACTTCCTTCCAGAGGATGTGGGATTCAGAAAATCCCCGGGCCCTTGCCCCCATGACATAATCCTGATTCAGCTCTTCCAGCACTGCCGCTCTGACCTGACGGGTATATTTGGAAGTCATGACGATGCCGAGAGTCGTCATAGGAAGAATGAGATTTTCAAAAGAAATATCTCCGCCGATAATAGGAAGTACTCCCAGTTTCAGAGCAAAAATCCAGAGAAGCATAAGGCCCATCCAGAAATTTGGTACAGATACTCCAACGAAGGCGAAAACACGAACCACATTGTCGAACCAGCTGTTCTTATGCACCGCTGTATAAATACCAAGCGGAATAGAAAAAACCAACATAAAGACAGTAGAAGCCAGTGCCAGGATGACCGTAGCCGGCAACGCTTCCATAATGGCATCAATGACCGGTTTCTTCATCATGAAGGAGAAGCCGAAATTCCCATGGAGCACCCGGCCCAGCCAGTCCAGATACTGGAAAATAAAAGGCTGATCCAGCCCCAGTTCATGACGGAGCGCATCGATTTCCACCTGACTGACTACGACGTCTTCATTCCCTGCAATCATCTGCCGCACCGGATCTCCCGGCGCCAGCATGACCAGACAGAAAGTGATGAAACTGATTCCCAATAGAACCAGAACCATCTCTCCCAGCCGGAAAGCAATTCTTTTCATTCCTAAAAAACATCCTCCCCTTCAACAATTCTGAATAATAAAATAACAGCGAAAAAAGCAAAGTACCCCAAACCTTGTAGTTTTTCGTGTTTTAATACATATGATCTCGAAACTTAATTGAGAATAGCACTTAATGACAAAGTCATAATATCATAAATTTTAATGATTTTCAACGATAAATTAATTTAGCGTTTATATTCAAATAACACTATCCTTTCATTTATTTTTAAACTTCCAAAAATACAGCAAATTTATAGAACAATATGTATTGAAATAATTGTTTTTGAACAAAATTTCCTGATTGTTTCTCTCTGTTTTCATTATATTTTAATTTTAAATAAATATTAATAGTATTTATTTTTCATCAAACCTCTTCACATTCACATATATTATTTTTTTCATATGCATAAATGCATATGAAAAAAATAAACTGAGAGCAGTCATCATAGCCAATAACTCCAATAGAAAAAAAGACCTCCGAAGAGGTCTTTTCCATATTCACCGGCAGAGCCGGCACCCTTGCGATGATCTTATCGCTCTCACTTTACCATACCTAAGGTACGTATGCCCTGGTAGCATGACCTACGATGATGCGGTGGAGATCTGCCAGTTTGGCCATCCGGATAGGGATGACCGGTCTGTTTTCTATATATATGTCTATTTCAGCTTCATTAATCATTTGAATGAGAGCCGCTGTCCTTTTCTCCATTTTCGCAAGGAAGGAGAGGAAGTCTTTAAGCTGTCTCTGGGTTTCTGCCATAGATCTGCTGCTTTCTGCAGTTGCCAGAGATAATACAGGGCGCACAGCCTTCCTTTCTCTGCCAAAGAAGGATAGGATGTATGCCATGTCGGGCACCCATTTCCCGTCCAGTACTCTTTCTACGTAGATGAGGCGGAGAATCATGAAGAATGCGGAGCATCCTACACCGAAGACGAGTCCCAGCCAGTAGGAATCAGCACCCATGGCCATTTCATTATCAAGGAAAAGGCTCATAGGGAAGCATCCGCCCCAGTAGGCGATAACCATGAGGAAGAAAGATACTCTTGTATCCTTGAGTCCACGAAGGATACCCTGGATAGGTGTGGAGATAGCATCGAAAATCTGCCATCCTGCGCTGTAGATAAGAAACTGCCCTGCGATAGCAATCACATCGGCATCGCCAGTATAGACTTTACCGATGGATTCATTGAAGAGAACAGTAAGGCCTGCAGTCATAGAAGCGCCGAGAAGAGCGGCCACAAGACCCGCTTTTTTATAACGGCGGACCAATTCCATATCTCCTGCACCTGCTGCAGTAGCTACCAGAATAGTAAGCGCCATGGAGCAGCTGACAGGAATCATGAAAACGAGACTGGCGAAGTTGTCCGCGATCTGGTAAGCCGCCAGCGCATCGGTACCATATTTTGCAAGGAAAAGAATGATGACGCTGAAAAGGCTCATTTCCATGAAAATGGACATGCCGCTTGGAACGCCGACCATGAGATATTCCTTAAGATCTGATTTCCTGATAGAAAAAGAAGTGAAGATTTCTTTCCCCATCAGTCCTCTGGATTTCATAACTACTGTAAGGAAAAGGAGGAAGAGGAAACCGTAGGTTACCATGGTGGCAATGCCGGTGCCGATACCACCCATTGCAGGAAGACCAAGATGGCCATAGATAAAGAGGTAATTGAAAATCCCATTCACCGGTGGTGCCAGAAGGAAGAGTTTCATGGAAAGGGACGTAGAACCTGCGGTGTCAGTGAGACAGCGGAGCGGTATCACCAGAGCAATGAAGAAGACTACGCCAATCATAGCCATCAGATAGTAACGGGCAATATGTGCCACTTCCGCTTCCAATGCCATATGGGCAAGGAGGGCATCGATACCCAGGAAATAAGAAAGGGTAAAAAGGGCAAAAATGGAAAAGCCGATGACAAGTCCGGTTCTTACGATGCCCGGAAGTTCGTCTTTTCTCTTCTTTCCCAGAAGCTGCGCCATAAGAGGGGTTCCTGCCATGAGGAGCCCGATGATGGAAGCAAGGATAGGATAGAATAGCCCTGCGCCTACAGAAACGCCGGCCAGGTCTTCACTCCCTGCATGGCCTGCCATGGTGGTATTGATGAACGTAATACCTGCGGTAGACAGTTGGGCCACCAGGATGGGCAGCATCACTGTCATTAACTTATGTATATCTTTCCTTAAATAAATCAATTTCACTCACACTCCAGAATATGTAAAAAGGACGCCTGAGAGCGCCCCTTTATTTTCTGAAATATGAAAAGTTTCAAAGGCAGGAATGGTTATACCATTCCTCTGCTGCTCAGGATTTCCTTTCGCCGTCGCAAAAGAAAACCGTTCTCCTGCACCACGCAGAAGATGCGGTCATTCAGTTTTTTCCGTATCTCAAAAGACCATCCCCCTGCACCGATGAAACCTCTGAAGAAGGAAAGGAAACGGGATACGATACGTTTGAAGTTCAGATTCACACGAGAGGGAACCATAAGATTGGCACCTTCCACGTAAAAAGCAGCCATGGCAAAAAGCAGATACATGCTGCTGTACATGGTAAGATCCATCAGTTCTTCAATACCCATCATATCTTTCATCTCCTTTCTGATTTTATGTACTATAAAAAGCCCATCAGAAAATGGACTTTCAAAAACCTATAAGATTCTTGCTTTTACAGGAAAAAGCACAAGTGACCAAAAATGCAACTGCATTTTAAAAAATTTTCTGCTTTTTATTATTGGTATTTTTAATATCCATGTATAGTATACACCTATAAATAGAAAAAAGCAAATATAAAATATAAAAGAGTTGAGAGTTAAGTCTAGAGAGTTGAGAGAAGGTTGTAAAGACTTTATGATTTGTAAATTATAAAGCCTTTACGGTCATCCCGCGAAACTTTCGTTTAACATCCTGCGGTTTTCCCCTATCCCCCTCCACTCTGTGTCGGGGTACCTCCTCACAACCTGAGTCATGCTCTCCACTATCCGTTGATTTTCGAACGAGATTTATGGAGAAGCGTGTCACTTATTTCTTAGCCGTTTTCACCGCCTTACGAAATAAGTTCCCTTACCACCCCGGAGGGGGAAGCCACATTGTGGAAGGCGGCTTCGCCGACGAATATATAAAGATTTCGGCGAAGCCGATATCCTTCTCGGGGCTCTCTGCGCTCAACTCTCTTTCTCCATAAAAAAAGACCTCTCCATGAAGAGAGGTTTTTCAGGTGGATGATATGGATTGGCAGTCTGACTTCCCAAAGAGCAGGATTCCGGACTGATTGTTTATGCGGAGTATATGGCATTTATATCTGTATAAAAATAGTAGTCCGGAATCGTCTGATCTGTGGTAACGATGTATGAATCTGAAGTCAGAAATTTATTATTATTATTATTTCTGCCGGTGATTTAAATGTTACGCTTCCTGTTTTCAGGGGAAGATGAAAGCCTGAATGGAAGCCTCAGGAAAATTTGATATGAGTGGACTGGATGATGGTGACCTGATAAATGTCAGGTGATGGTCAGGCCACCTCCAGTCATGAGAGGTCTCTTATTCCTTAGCGCTCATAGCAGCTTCGTTGTCTGCAATAGCCTTTTTGAGGTCGAAGCGGTGGGAAGTGAGTCCGTAGAGTGTCCAGCCGAGGAATGTTACCAGTGCGCCGTAGGTCATGGCGTCAAATCCAGATGCATAGCATGCATAGAGGCTGTATACGGAAGCGATCATTGCAATAACTTTTGTGGTGGAAAGTTCGCTGCCCACATGGTCTGCTGCTTTCATAATGACTACGACAGCTGCCATGCAGAGCAGGTATGGCATGATGTTAGTAATAACTGCCAGATTGACCAGTGTCTCGAACTGTTCATTCAGGGACGGGCTGATGGTCATGAGGGAGAAAAGGGACTGGATGATGGTGATAGCCAGCATGCCCATGATCGGAGCACCGTGAGAGGTGACCTTCTTGAGGAATGCAGGGAAGTAACCTTCATCAGCACCTGCTTTGAATACGTTAGCAATGGTGAACTGCCAGCCCAGAAGAGAACCGAAGCAGGACAGTACCATGAGGCCCATGATGAGTTTGCCAATAGCTGGTCCAAACATATGAGCAAATACGAGACCGAACGGAGCAGAGCTGGAAACCAGGATATCTGCAGGAACGATACCGAAAATAATGTTGGTAGAAACGATGTAGCAAGCTGCTGCCAGGAGAGTACCGCCAAGAACGGCTTTCGGAACGTTCTTTTCCGGATTGTCTACTGCATCAGCATTAGCGCAGGCAGATTCCATACCGAGGAATGCCCAGAGGGTCATAGTAATCGCATTGATAGCCGCTTCACCAAATCCCAGATTATGAATATTCCAGTTCGCAGAATAAAGGGATGGGGAGAACCAGAACCAGCCTACAAGTGCCAGACCGATACAGGGGATGATAACGCCCCAGACAGTGACAGAAGAAACCTGACCGGTGTATTTAGCACCGCCAAAATTCAGAACGGTAGCCAGCCAGAGTGTGAATACAGTAGCTGCACAGGTCATAACCGGATCCAAAGTGGTTCCCAGGAATCCCAGTGCATAGCCGACGGCGGAAATCGCAATCGCCGTGTTCGCAAAAATCAGAGACACCCCGTAAGTGTAGTTGGCGAGGAAGTTGCCTGCTTTGCCGAAAGAATATTCAGCATAACCGCCCATGCCGCCGCCTTTTTTGCTATACATGCCGCATTTGGCAAATGCATAGGCCAGGCACATGGATCCTACTGCGGTTACTAACCAGGATACGATAGAGAGCGCTCCTACCTGTGCCAGTTTGGATGGCAGCATGATGATCCCAGAGCCCATCATATTAACGGCTGTCAGGATAGTCAGCTGCATGACGCTCATTTTATTCGCGCTTTTGCTCATTATAAATCTCCTTCTTCAGTTCGTAGATCACTGTATCAATGAACGGTGGCAGGTGGGTCGCAACAATTGTATCCGCCCTCCGCCACTGTGTCATTGTCTAACAGTTCATAGTGCTAACTAATTATTTATCAAACTCTTTCTTGAGGACATAACCGTAAGCATGTTTCTTGCCATCTTCGCCTTCCTGAACATATACGCCCTGGATTTCCGGAGCAAAGCCTGGGAGCTGGTTGATACCCTCTACCAGATCAAGGAAGTAAGCGACAGCGGTCTTGGACCATCTTTCACCTGGATGTACGCAGAGTACTCCTGGCGGATATGGAAGAGCGCCTTCCAGTGCCAGTCTGCCTTCTGCTTCTTCCAGGTCTACCAGTTCGCCATGACCTCTCATGTATTCGAACTGTGCTTCCTGCGGATTCATTACATATTCCGGGAAGTAGTCGCGGAGGAAGAGGTGTTTCTGCAGGGTGGAAACTTCACGATCCTTGTAGAAATCATGCATTTCCTGGCAGAGGCGACGGATGGTGTATCCTCTGTATTTTTCTTCGTATGCATTGTAGATGGATGGCAGTACTTCAGACATCGGAGCATCTTCATCGATGAGCTGTTCGAAACGGATCAGTTTAGCAACGAGGTCGTCCATCTTTGTGCTGTTTTCAGCTGGAGTCATGAGGAACAGAATGTCGTTCAGGTCGCATTTTTCCGGAATGATTCCATTTTCACGGAGATAGTTAGCCAGAATGTTGCCCGGGATACCGAATTTTTCATAGCCGCCGTTTTCAACGTCAATGCCGCTGGTTACGAACTGGAGTTTCATCGGATCAATGAAGTACTGGCCTTTTCCGTATCCTTCAAATCCATGCCATTTAGCGCCTGGTTCGAATGCCCAGTAATCCATGTCATTAGCCATCTGGTCGGTATTTCCTTCTTCCCATTTCTTACCGTGTACTACCGGTGGAACGAGAGGACGGATGTAGTGGCAGTTTCTGAGAACCTGTTTTCTTGCTTCGATAACAGTCTTAACTGCATCTACCCAAAGTTTCTTACCTGCTTCGCCTTCGTGCATCTTAGCGTTTACGTCGAGAGCTGCGAAGAGCTGATAGAGCGGGGAAGTGGATGCATGCATCATGAATGCATTATTTACCCGTTTATGTGGAACATAACGATCCTGACCCTTGATGTGGGAGTCTTTCTTGTGGATCTGGGAAGTCATGGAGAAACCTGCCTGCTGTTTATGAACAGACTGGGAAACGAAGATTCCCGGATCTTCCGGTCCAAGGTCAAGGAGCAGCGGGCTGCAATCCTTCATCATAGGAATGAACTGTTCGTAACCTACCCAAGCGGAATCGAAGAAAATATAATCGCAGAGGTGGCCGATCTTGTCAACTACCTGACGGGCATTGTAGATACAGCCGTCATAAGTGCCAAGCTGGATAACTGCCATGCGGATCGGTCTCTTAGCTTTAGCTTTTACCGGATCCTTTTCAGCTACCAGTTTACGGATGTATTCTTCATCGAAGCAGTGTTCAAGAATGCCGCCGATGGAGCCAAATGCATTTCTTGCAGTTTCCAGATATACAGGAGTTGCGCCTGCGAGAACGAGAGCACCATGATCGATGGATTTATGGTTGTTTCTGTCGAAGAGAACGATATCGCCAGGAGTGAGAACAGCGTTCAGAACTACTTTATTGGAAGTAGAGGTACCATTCAGTACGAAATAGGTCTTGTCAGCGTTATATACGCGAGCAGCATGTTTCTGAGCAGTCAGTGCCGGGCCTTCATGAATCAGCAGGTCGCCCATGGCAACGTCTGCGTTGCAGAGGTCAGCTCTGAAAGTATTTTCGCCGAAGAAATCATAGAATGCACGGCCTGCCGGATGCTTTCTATAGAAAGCACCGCCCTGATGGCCTGGGCAGTCGAACTGGGAATAACCGTTTTCTACATATTTCTTCAGATCTTTGAAGAATGGCGGCAGTACGTTTTCTTCATAATGAGCTGCTGCGCTTTCGATCTGGCGGCCATAGTAATCATGGTCGGTTTCGTTCAGATCCATGACACGGTATACCTTGGAAAGAAGTTCATCATCAACCGGACCTTCTTTGGTTCTGAACATCATAACCGGGATCTTGAATGCAAAGACCATTTCCTTAGCAAGAACGTCTTTGTCTTCATCAGTCATAACGACAGCTGCCACGTCAGTGAAGTCAGTATCGTTTACATTAACGATTTCACGGCCTTCAATGGCGCCAAAAATTTCCAGTGCTTTTTCTGTGTAAGCAAGTTTCAAATGTTCCACTGTTCTATCCTCCAATACTTAATACATACAGATTTGGGAATCATTCTTCGAACTGTGCACGATGTTCGTATCTTTTCTGATGAAACGGGCCAAGCCGTCAGATTCATTACATAGAAAGTCAACTGCTTCGCCATTAATCATTTCTTCATCTGTACAAATCATAATGAAATTTCTAATCCTATTCCAATACCATTTCCCTCTTTTCGAATAAGCATATGCTTATTCATTACAAAATCTAACAGAACTTTCTTTTCTCCTTTTATTAATATCAAATTTGTTATGAAATATCATTTCTGTATAAATAATCGTTTTCTTAATCCTTAGATCTATTAAAAACACCATGTATTTCACATATTTATCCGGTATATCTTCTATATAAATTCAAAAAAGAATTAATTTTATACCCCCCTTATTACGAAAGGGACAAACATTTGCTACAAAAAAAGGAAGAAACTTCCTGTTCAGAAAATTCTTCCTTTTCAATTTCTTTATTTTCTACTTCTCTGTTTCCCTAGATTTCCTTCCAGAATGGAGTATGGATAAAATTCATACCAAAAATGATATGCAAAAGTAACGCTATCTGTCAGATAGATGCCATCAGTAGTACTTCGGACTCATACGCCAGATGAAACAGATTTGAATTTTGCCCGTTGAGATTGGAGAGAAGGTATAAACTCTTCCAATAAATACAAAAAAGAACCTTTCTTGAGATGACCCTCCGATAGTCGGACAAAAATCTAAGGTTTAGGGATCACCTCATTTCCAGGCTCTTTACTGAGAAATTATTCTATGATAGTTTGACCGTCATTGCCGCTTATGAAACAATGCCCTCATTCCATAGGAAATACACTATTTGCACTGGATTTTACAAATTCCCGGAAATGGTCCACAATATATTCCCGTAAAAGTACAGCGGAAAGAGATAGTTTCGAATCGGTTTTCCAGGAGACATAGAGATAACGGTAACATTCCACATCTCCGATAGAGAGAGCAGCCACATCCTGAAGGGCAGAATACCATGTCATCTGGGGAACCAGCGCCACTCCCAGTCCGGCGCGGACAAATTCCCGCACAGTATCAGGATTATCACTATCCATGACGATTTTCGGTGTAAATCCCAATCTTCCACAGTAAGACTCCAGCATTTCCCGAAGGAAAAATCCTTTAGGCGCTGCGATAAAATTCTGATTTTCAAAATCTTTTAAATTCACATAGGGAAGAAACGCATGGCGGTCATTTCGGGGAACGATAAGCACCATTTTCTCCTGAAAGAGACTGACCGTATGCTCATTATCAATATATTTCGTATCAGAGAAAATAGACAGGTCCATTTTAGATAAGGCAGATCTTTCTTCCGGCTGTACGATTTCCAATAGGACTTCCGGATGCTCTTTCCTAAACTGTATGAGGAACTCAGGAATCAGTTTCGTTGCCGAAAGGATTGCCAGGCGGACTGTGAGCTGCTGCAGATCTCTGGAATCTTTGAATTCCTTCTCCATGGATTCCAGTTCCTTCAGAAAATTCTGGGAATGTTTCAGAAGGATATGTCCATCTCTGGTGAGACGGATATTCCTTCCCTGGCGGTCAAAGAGAGTCACATTCAGTTCTTCTTCCAAACCCCGTATAGTTCTAGACAGGGCGGGCTGTGCAATATGGAGGGCTTCTGCCGCTTTGGTCAGATGCTCCAGTTCCGCTACCTTCTGAAAATACTGGAGAGAGGTGAAATTTAATTTCATACATTCCGCCTTTCCATCATAAGACATAACCAAAAGGAAAATTTCACTGACAGGAGAGGATGCATGTCATCCATCATTCCTGATTCTTCCTTACATATTTTTTCTCAAATTCCTTCTTCAGCACATAAGCAGAGGCAACAATCCCTCTGGAATCATCTGTTTCAAGGTATACTCCCTGCAGTTCCGGCTCAAATCCGGGCAGTTGATTGATGCCTTCCACGAAATCCCGGAAATAATCCAGTGCCGTCTCTGACCATCTTTCACCCGGCTGTACGCAGGGAACTCCCGGCGGATAAGGAACTGCTGCCTGAAGAGCCACCCGGCCTTCCGCCTCTCTTAGAGGAATCAGGTCCCACTCTCCTCTCACCAGAGCCCAGTTCGCTTCCTGAGGACTCATGAAATAAGCGGGGAAATAATTTTTGAGGAACATCTTCTTCTGCAGTACATTGATCTTTCTTGCTTTGTAAAAATCATGAATTTCCTGGCAGAGACGGCGGATGGTATAACCGCTGTATATATCCGGATAGGTTTTTACAATAGAAGGAAGCACCTTCTCCATCGGTGCATCCTCATCAATATATTTCTCAAACCGGACCAGCTTAGTCAACAGATTGTCCAGTTTCGTCTTCGTTTCCGCAGGAGTCATAAGGAAAAGAATATCATTGAGATCACATTTTTCCGGAATAATTCCGTTATCTCTCAGATAATCGGCTACAATAATCCCCGGAATTCCAAAATCTTCATATTCTCCTGTCTCCATATTGATTCCCGGTGTCATGAGCTGAAGTTTGAGTGGATCTATAAAATACTGCCCTTTGGAATATCCCTGGAAGGAATGCCATTTTCCGCCTGGTTCCAAAGCAAAATAGGAAATGTCATCGGCAATGACTTTTGTATCCCCTTCCTCCCATTTCTTGTTATGCACCACCGGTGGCACAATGGGACGAAGATACTTGCAGTGCTTTAGCACAGCCTTACGGATTTCAATAGCATTCACAATACACTCATGCCAGAGAAGCTTACCCGCTTCCCCCTCCTGCATCTTCGCATTCATATCAAGGGAAGCGAAAATCTGATAATTGGGAGACGTGGACGAATTAATCATAAAGGAATTATTCAGTACCTTATGGGGTACATACCGTTTCTGTCCTTTGATATGAGAATCCTTTTTCAGAATCTGGGATGCCTGTGAGAAACCAGCCTGCTGTTTGTGGACTGACTGGGTCACAATGATCCCAGGATCCTCCGGTCCCAGATCCAGAAGGAGAGGACTGCAATCTTTCATCATAGGGATAAACTGTTCATACCCTACCCATGCAGAATCAAAAACGATGTAATCGCATAAATGACCGATTTTCTTTACTACCTGACGGGCATTGTAAATACAGCCGTCATAGTTTCCCAGCTGAATCACCGCCGCCCGAAGAGGCCTATCCATCAGCGCCCTTGCAGGATCCCGTTCTGCAATCAGCATACGGATATATTCCTCATTGAAACAGTGATCCAGCGCACCGCCGATAAGACCAAAAGGATTTCTCGCCGTCTCCAGATAAATCGGAATCGCTCCGGCCTGCAGAAGCGCCCCGTATCCCATGGACTTATGATTATTCCGTTCATAAAGAACCAGATCTCCTGGTGAAAGGAGGGCATTCATTACCACCTTGTTTGCACCAGAAGTCCCGTTCAGCACAAAATACGCCTTATCCGCATGAAATACCTGCGCCGCATGCTTCTGAGCCTCAAGTGGAAGCCCCTCATGAATCAGAAGATGCCCCATAGCCACATCTGCATTACACAGATCAGAACGGAAAGTATTTTCTCCATAAAAATCATAAAAGATACGTCCCCCGGGATGCTTCTTGAAATAAGCACCTCCCTGATGTCCTGGACAGTCAAACTCAGCATTACTCTGTTCTACATAATCCATAAGACTCTTAAAAAAAGGCGGCAGAATATGAGCTTCATACCGGGAAGCCGCACTTTCTATCTGCTTCTTGTAAAAAGTCTGAGAAAGAGAATTCAAGTCAATAATACTGAATACCTTCCCCAGCACCGAATCTTCTGCCCCTTGAGAATTGGTAATAATCAGAAAAACAGGAATCCCAAACGCCTCCACTCGCGGATTATCCAGAATCCCCTCATCGTGATCTGTCATCACCACAGCGGCTGCATCTGTAAAATCACTGTCCGCCACCATCACAGTCTCTCTATCTGCGATAGGCCCGAAAATCTCCAGTGCTTCTTCCGTAAAAGCAATCTTTAACCGTACCTTCACAACATGTACTCCTCTCTTACTCAGAGTTATCTCATCGGAACATCTGCCAGAAACATAAAACAGAGATCCGTTTAATCATTCTAAAACAGATTCAATATAACTCACACTTCTTCTCATACTATCATGATATATCACCATAAAGCAAATGAGAGCGAAAAGAGCCCCCAGAGGCAACCAGTGGTAATCGCCGATAGTGACAAAAACAGGGGCTGTATTCCAGCCCCTGTTTTTGTGTTTCTATCCAAGCTTCTTCAATATTTCTTCGATTGCTTTCTTCATTTCCTTATTTTCTTTTTCAAGCTGATCGATTTTTTCTGCCTGGCTCTGGATGGTTCTCACCATATCTGCCTTGCTGATACCGGCGTAGGAAGAACCTTTGCCCAGTTTGAAGGAAAGGCCGGCATTCATGGCAGAATCTCCATTTCCAAAGGAGACGCCGAAGCTGAAGCGGGTATTGGCATTAGGGCTGTAGAAAGCACCGATGGCGGCAGCATTCGCATTTCTGTAATGCCCATAGCCTACAGCAAAGCTTACCTTGTCATCGCCGTCCAGTTCCATGGGCTGGAGAGCCGCAAGGGCGCTGGCGCCTGCCACGCCTTTGTTGATATTGCTGTCCAGGCGGCTGTACATGCGGTCCATATCTTCGTAAATGGAATCCCTTCCTACCTGGTACATTTCATTCACATAGAGCACATTGGCCGCACTGGTCATATCAGATGCATCGGTCACAACGCCGGTGATGGTCCGGCCCTTATTATCCTTACCTTTCACATCGATGGTGGACGCTTCTGAATCTTTTCCGATATGTACAGATTTCCCGTCATCCTGAATGAGGCCGGAAGTCTTCTTCACCGCTTCATCCAGAGCAGACAGATTCTGTCCTGCCGTATTTGATCTGGAAATATAAGTCCCATCAGCATCGGGACGGACTTCCCTGTAGAGCGTGCCGCCAGTGATAAGGCCTGTATTTCCATCTTCTACCCTGCCGTCACCAGTGACTTTTGCCACCGCATCCTTCACTTCATTCTGAAGATTGGCTTTCCCTGCATCACTCAGATTGGAAAGGTCTTTATCCAGCCTGGTATCCAGATTCTGCGCCAGTTCCTCATTCTGGGTCTTCACATCCTGGATATCCTTTGCATTCTTGAAAATAGCCGCCGTATTGTCAGAAATCTTCGCAGAATTCTCGCTGAGCTCCTGATGAATCTTTTCATTATCCTCCTTCAGCGCTTCCCCATTCTGCTTCAGCTCACTGATAGCCTGAGAATTTTGCGAAATGGCATTCGCATTATTTGCTACTCCCCTTTCCAAAGAAGAAATCTTATTCGCATTTTCGCTGATTTTACCATCCATCTGAGAAATCTGATTTCCCTGCTTTGACACTGTATCTTTCAGCTCATTTATGCTTGTCGTATGGCTTTCCACTGTGGTATTCAGTTTTGAAATGCGGTCTTCATGGCCAGCTGATGCAGATTCCAGCGTGGAAATCTTGCCGGCGTTCACAGCAATATCATTTTTATTGACCGCAATAGCCTCTGCATTGGTCTTCATATGGGTATCAAGAGCAGAAAGATTTGAAGAAATATTGCCTGCCTTCGTAATGTAGGTGCCATCAGAAGCGATACTGCCCATTCTTCCATTCAGACTGGATATTCCATCTGCGTTGGTCTTCACCTGACTGTCAAGGGCAGAAAGATTCTGCGCTGCCGTCTGATTTTTCTTCACATAATTTCCATCCGTTGGACGGACTTCATCATACAAAGTACCACCTGTGATGAGCTGCTGATTTCCAGAAGCTGCAGTTCCAGTGCCAAGAGATGCGCCCCAGAGATTGAGATTTGCCTCTTTCTCATCATCTGTGCCATCCCGCAGTTTGGAAAGCCCGGTTGCTATATCTGCTCCATCAGCAACTTTCAGATTCTTCCCGATATTGGAAGCATCTGCCATAGCTCTTTCATTGGTTTTATCCGTCAGCTGTCCCATGGTGACTGCATCATGGGCATTGATACCATCTGCCATTTTGACGATACGGTTGTAATAAGATGTTGTGTACGGGTCCTTTGCAGTAATCTTTTGTGTATCAGCTATAATCCGGTTGTCCCCATCATATTCATAAGAAACGAACCATCCCGATGCATCTCCTGCATCATGACCGAGAGCAATGGTCCCTGCTTCACTGGCAGTGGCTTCATAACCAAGAGCTATAGAAGAGGAAATATACGTATTGCCCCCTTTATCACTCACCCCTCCATTGGTCACCACTGCCCCCTGTCCCAGTGCCAGCGTGCCATAGGCAGCATCTCCTGTAGAACCGCCGCCGATACCAGTGGAATACATCCCCTGAACAATGCCGTCAAATCCGCCCAGCCGGGTCGTATATCTGCCAGTCGCAGCACCAAGATAGCCGCCGCCAGCCATGGAATTCTCACCGCTTACTACATTAAAACTGCCGCCAAGAGCCACCGCATTCTTCCCCGTAGAGTACGTATAATTGCGGAACCCTCCCACAATCGCAGAATACTGACCTTTTGCATTATTATATTCACCACTTAAAATATAGGACTCCGGATAGGAATTCGGATTACTGTCATTATTAGAACCGGCATCAGAATTCCCCAACGTCACCGCCATCCCATCCATTGGCATGGAAACAAAAGCAGAAGCCATCACTGCAGTGATAAGAGAAGAAAGCAATCTTCCCAAAACCTTCCTCCCCCTTCTCCTTACCATCTCATTCACATCTGTATCTCTATAAAATTTCCTGAATTTCAATCCTTATTCTCCTCTTCCAACTTCCAGCAGAAAATCCTCTCCCTGCCCATAAATACTATACCTTCAAAACAAAACTGAGATATATTGTATTATACCTGTCACTCATCTTCAATAGATAAACTAACGCGTATTGTAATCATTTTATCCGCCGAGAATTGACAATGGAATAGACTTCACCAGCGGCGCTGACGGATACGAAAGCAAAACCCGAGAAAGATATCGGCTTCGCCGAAATATATAGCCCCGTTGGGGCTAAAGAGTTAAGAGTTGAGCGCAGAGAGCCCCGAGAAGGATATCGGCTCCGCCGAAATATATATATATCCGTCGGCGAAGCCGACTCCTTAATGTGGGCTCCCCCAGAAAGCGAAGCTTTCGCCCGGGGGAGCTGGCAGTATGCGGAGCATGCTGACTGAAGGGGAAAGCCGCAGGATGAAACGCTAATGGCATCGCGGGATGACCGTCCCTCTACTATCCGTTCCATGCGAATTCTAACATGTTCAATCTCGGCGCCCCCAGGAGTGCAGTGAACTGG
>OLSG01000940.1_pt1 | contig 33325 bp, 35 predicted proteins | sample 1673041 | NCBI WGS metagenome assembly OLSG01 (sample SAMEA3136749, study PRJEB25190) | human gut metagenome | reverse complement strand
CCTGAAACTCCAGGCCCCCGCCGCCCTTTTTTGGTAGACTTTTGGTAGACATTTTGCTTTTTTACATTTCACCGCTGCGGCACTTCCCTCCGGGATACCCCCCTGCTTTGCCGGCAGTTCTCAGCAGCCATGGATCAAAAAATTTTCAGGGGGTACTTGACATGGAGTGGACTCCAGGTGCTAATCTGTTATCAGGCGGTCCTGCGTGAGCCGCTGTCTAATTGCAGCAGGAGGCGGTTTCTATGACTATTGCGGAGGTCAGCAAAAAATATGAGCTGTCCGCAGATACACTGCGCTATTATGAACGAATCGGCCTAGTTCCCCCTGTTCCCCGCAATAAAAGCGGGATACGAGACTACGATACAGAGTCCTGCCAGTGGGTCGAGCTGATGAAGTGCATGCGTTCCGCCGGGGTACAGATCGAGGCTCTGATCGAATATGTCGCCCTGTTCCAGCAGGGGGATGAGACCATCGGTGCCCGCAAGGCTCTGCTGATAGAACAGCGCGATCAGCTTGTGGAGCGGATGGCGGAGATGCAGCGCTCTCTGGACCGGCTGAATGACAAAATCGAACGGTACGATCAGGGGCTGATGACCAAGGAGCATCTGCTCCGTCATCTCCAGTCGCAGCAGTCCCGGCCAGACTAAACCTGGAACTGGATAAAATGCAGGAGGACATCCCTATGAAACATGAGATCATTCACACAATTTTTGAACGCGGCGGTGAGAATACTGCCTTTGCCCAGTATTTTGTGGGACAGAGCTATCTGAATATGCTCTCCACCCAGGGAGTAGCCATCGGCAACGTAACCTTTGCGCCCGGCTGCCGTAACAACTGGCACATCCACCATGCCTCCAAAGGGGGGGGACAGATCCTGCTGTGCACTGGCGGCCGGGGGTGGTACCAAGAGGAAGGGCAGCCCGCCCGCGCGCTGCGTGCCGGGGACGTGGTCCATATCCCAGCAGGCGTCAAACACTGGCATGGGGCGGAAGCGGACAGCTGGTTCATCCATCTGGCAGTGGAGGTCCCAGGGGAAGGCACCCGCAATGAATGGTGTGAGCCGGTCAGCGATGAGGAATATTCCAAATTAAACTTATTGGAAGCACTTTGAGCATCTTCTCTTTCTCCCGTTCATGCTTGCGTTCCCTCTCTTCCTCTGGTATAATGAGCGCAGTATCCTCCCCCCGCAACGACGTATGTAAATTGAGGTGTTGTAATTATGAGAAAGAGAATCGTTTTTTCCCTTATGGCAAGTATTCTGCTCCTGCTCTCCGCCTGCGGCTCCATCCCCGGCATGGAGGGGGGAAGCTCCTCCGGCGGCAGTGCCAGCAGCAGCGACGGCACCTACCATGTAGGCGATACCATTTCCACCGCTTTCTTTGATTTTACAGTCAACAGCGCCGTGGCCTCCGCCGATCATGAGGGTTACACTGCCCAGGACGGCTATAAGCTGGTGGTGGCCGATTTGACTATCAAGAACACCGAGACTTATTCCATGCCAATGGGACAATATGATTTTATGATCGCCTGGGGTGACGGAGATGAGGACTTTGCCTATCCTCTGAACCAGTATTGTGAGTCCCAACTGGCTGATGAGTATGAGATTCCCATTGCCGGCAGTGCGGAAGGCTCTCTGGTCTTTGAGGTCCCCTCTGATCAGAAGGACTTTGCTCTCGGCTTTGAGGAGTACTATGAGGATGAGTCCGTCGGTGATCTGTATGTGGTGTACTTTACCGCTGAATAAGGAATCATTTCATGTATTTTGATACCCATGCCCACTACGACTCCGGGGCCTTCAACGCCGACTGGAAGGAACTTCTGGCCTCTATGCCCCAGAAGGGGGTGGAGCTGATCGTCAACCCGGGCTGCGACCTGGAGAGCTCCCGCACCGCAGTGGCCCTGGCAGAGGAATTTCCCCATGTCTACGCCGCGGTGGGGGTCCACCCCTCCGACTGCGGAGAATGGGGGGAGGGGACCCTGCTGGAGCTGCGGCAGCTGGCCTCCCGCCCCAAGGTGCGGGCCATCGGAGAGATCGGCCTGGATTACTACTGGAAGGACAACCCGCCCCGGGCTCTCCAGCAGAACGTGTTCCACCGCCAACTGGAGCTGGCACAGTCCCTCCGCCTGCCCGTTATCGTCCACGACCGGGAGGCCCACCAGGACTGCCTCTCCATCGTGCGGGAGCATCCCCAGGTCACCGGGGTGTACCACTGCTATTCCGGCAGCCTGGAGGATGCCAAGGTGCTGGTCAAGCTTGGGTGGATGCTCTCCTTTACGGGAGTCATCACCTACAAGAACGCCCGAAAGGCCCTGGAGGTCATCGACTGGCTCCCTATGGACCGGATCATGATCGAGACTGACTCCCCCTATCTGACCCCCGAGCCCTTCCGGGGCAAGCGGAACGACTCCGGCTATGTCCATCTGGTGGCAGAGGCCATCGCCCAGGTGAAGGGGGTCCCCCCGGAGGAGGTCGCTGCGGTGACGCTGGAAAATGGCCGGCGGTTTTTTGGCATTTCCTAAGGTGACGCATCAAGCAGGGGCCGCCAGAACGGCGGCCCCTGGGCTATTTTAAAAAAAGGATGTTTTCTCATGACCATAACCTACGAGTATGAAGACGCCCTCTATGTGAATCTCACCAACAAGTGCAACTGCAACTGCGAATTCTGCCTGCGTCACGGCCGGAAGGAAGGCTCCATTTATACGGAGGACTCCCTCTGGCTGGAACGGGAGCCCACCCGGGAGGAGGCGCTGGACAGCTTCCTCAGCCGGGACGTCTGCTCCTACCGGGAGATCGTCTTCTGCGGCTATGGGGAGCCCACCTACCGCCTGGACGATATCCTCTGGCTGGTAGACCAGCTGAAGGAGCGTTTCGGCCGAAGGCTGCCACCTGTGCGCATCAATACCAACGGCCACGCCAACCTGATCCTCGGGCGGGACGTGGTGCCCGAGCTGAAGGGCCGCATCGACACTCTCTCCATCTCCCTCAATGCGGTCACTGCTGCAGAATATACGGCTCTGTGCCATCCTGCTCAGGGAGAGGCGGCCTATCAGGCTATGCTGGACTTTGCCCGGGAGGCCACCCGGTATGTCCCCCATGTGGTGCTTACCATTGTGGACAAGGACAAGAGCTCGGAGGAGATCGAGACCTGCAGGCAGATCGCCGCTGAGCTGGGGGTGAAGCTGCGTATCCGCAGCTTCATCGACTCCTGAGGTGTTGTCCGGCCCTGCACCCATGCAATAAAAGAGGCTGTCCATCCCGCCGGGGTATGGACAGCCTCTTTTACTGTGATTTTTACGCCGTCAGCTCCAGCTCCTCCAGCGCTTCCCGTTCATTGTCGGCCGAGAAGCAAAACCGGCCGGCCCAGTCGTAGACCTCCACGTGGCCCCTTACCCATACGATGTTATAATCCATACTGTCTTGCTCCTTTCCGTTTTCTGTGCTCTCAGTATAGCGGAAAAGAAGTCCTATAAACCGGACTTTTATCGCGGCGGAGGAAGAGAGTATTTTGTTTTTTGCAGGACGTCACGGGGACATGGTCTTACAGGACTGTCCTCTCTTGATGCTCGCGCAGGGACAGACTTGGTCCTTCACGCCGGTTTCGGTCCGGCGCGGGGAAAGGCCCCCCATCCGTCACCGCTCACGCCGTGCCACCTTCCCCCAGGAGGGGGGGGGGAGGGGCTTGAGGGCAGCTCTGGGAGCCGCCCTTATATGGCACCTTCAGTCACTTCGTAGGGGCGCGCATTGCGAGCCCGCCAGCTTCCTACCGCCCCCTGTTCTGCCAGGGCAGGCGCAATGCCGCCGTGGGGTGTGCACGCCATGCGCCCCCTCCCAAGCGCAAAAGAAGATCGGCTGAACTTGAAAAGTTCAGCCGATGTTCTTTACTCCTCTACGTAGTCGTCATACTCGGAGGGACAGCCGGTTTTCTTTCTCAGCTTCTCTCCGGCGCAGCCGCAGAACTCCGCCACCTTATCCCAGTAGGCGATGACCGCGCATACCACGGCGGCGGTGGTAAGCGACAGGGCCACGATCTTCAGTACGAAACGGGCGACCTTCATAAACGGGATGCCTCCTTTTCCGGTGATTCGTGTCTCTAGTGTACACGATTCTTTGGAAAATTACAATCGTTTTTCCAAATTTTCATGTGCCCTTTTCTTCCGGGCATCAGCGGGACAGCACGAATTGATACTCATCGGCGATATAGTTGGGGATGCTGTACAGCACCGCCACCGCGTCGATGCCGTTGTCCTGGATATAGCCCTGGATGCTGCTCAGGTTATACCTGGGGTCAAACAGGTGGATCTGGGAGAAGCTCTGAGTCAGGAAGGGGGTCAGACTGTCGGAGTAGGAGTCCCGGATCAGCAGCAGGCGGGGGGCGTCGGTCAGGCCGGTCTCCACCACGCACAGGGGCTGGACACCCCCCAGAAAGTAGGAGTATTTGTCCTTTACTTCCAGATAGCTGTCCACATAGAGGCTTCCCTGGGATGGGGTCCCGTCAAAATAGGAGGTCACCTTCACCCCATCCGCCGGGATGTAGGTGTCGATCCGGTCCGGGGCCACCCAGCGCACCCCGGAGGCGGAGAAGATGGTCCCATAGAACTGGTCGGTCACAGTCGTCCTCTCATAGTCCGCCAGATCCACCGGCTCCATCCCCATGGCCTCCATCAGGGCGGTGTAGCCGTAATAGGCGCCCAGGCTGGTCCAGTGGTGGTCGGTGCGGTAGTAGAGCTCCTCCCCGCTGTGGGCGGAGAGGACGGAGAGCAGATCCACCGTGCGGGCCGCGGTCCGGCTGTAAAGGGTCTCGATGATGGCCGCCTCGTCGGCAGTGGGGGCCCCGTCAGGGAGCCGGTCGTGCCACACCTGGGCGGCGGAGGGGATCAGGCCGAAGTAAACCGGCACCCCGGCGTTGCTCACCAGCTGGTCCAGATACTCCAGATTCTGGTCCAGCTGCTCCCAGGTCTCCCCGTCAGGCTCCTCCACTCGGTTGATCAGGGTGTCCTGGGCCGCAAAATAGACCCCGTTGTTCTCCTGCTTGCCGCTGAGCCGCTCCCCCCACGCCTTTGCGGCTACCCAGAGGTCCCGGCCTGCGATGTGGTCGCTGACATACTTCTCTGAATTCTCCATGAATTTCCCATTTTTCACGGTCTCTATGCTCAGCTCCGGCGGCTTCTGGAGGAAGCGGTTCTCCATCTCAGAGAACTCCTCCTTGGGCAGCAGGGCGCTGATCACCAGGACGCCCCCTATGAACACCGTGAAGAGCACGGTGAGAAAAATGCTGTACGCTTTGGTCATGATATCTCCTCCTCAGAACCGGAAGTACAGGAAGGGGTTATAGGTCCCGTCCACCAGATAGGCAGTGCACAACAACAGCCCTGCCAGGATCAGTACCGCCCCCAGGATATGGGCCGTGCGGACATTCAGCCTGCGGTAGACCGCCGCCCCCAGCGGGGTGGCCGCCAGGGCAGAGATGCAGAGGACCGGCAGATAGTTGGCCGCGTAGTACTTGAAAGCCCCATCGATCAGGGGCACGCCTCCCAGACCGAACATCACCTTCAGGTACTCCCCCAGCTGTCCGAAGTCCTCGATGGCGAAGATGGTCCAGCTCACCAGCACAAAAAACAGGGTGTAGAGGTGGCCTACCGCACCGGGGGCCCGCTTCAGCCACCGGAGCAGGACAAATTTCTCCACCAGCAGCAGTACCCAAAAGTACAATCCCCAGAGCACGAAGTTCCAGCTGGCCCCGTGCCAGATGCCGGTGGCCGCCCACACCAGGAACAGATTCAGGACCCACCGCCCCTTGGAGCAGCGGTTGCCCCCCAGAGGAATATACAGGTACTCCCGGAACCAGGTGGACAGAGAGATGTGCCACCGCCGCCAGAATTCGGTGATGCTCCTGGAGATATAGGGGTAGTTGAAGTTGCGCATGAACTCAAAGCCCAGCATCCGTCCCAAGCCTACCGCCATATCCGAATAGCCGGAGAAGTCAAAGTAGATCTGGATGGCAAAGGCCAGCACGCCCAGCCAGGCCCCGGCCACGGTCAGGTCCCCCGGCGCCATGGCCTTGTAGCTCTCCCACAGCATGCCCACGTTGTTGGCGATGAGCACCTTTTTTCCCAGGCCGATGACGAACATCTGGACGCCGGAGGCAAACTTCTCCACGGTGCAGGTCCGGCTGTCGATCTGATCTCCCAGATCCTTGTATTTGATGATAGGGCCGGCGATCAGCTGGGGGAACAGGGTAACGAAGGTGCCGAAGTTGACCAGCGACCGCTGGGCCCGGGCGTCCCCCCGGTAGACATCGATGGTGTAGCTCATGGTCTGGAAGGTGTAAAAGGAGATGCCGATGGGCAGATGGACGTTCAGGACCGGCATGAAGTTCAGCCCCACCGCCTGAAAGGAGGCGGCCAAAAAGTCCCAGTATTTAAAAAAGCCCAGCAGCGCCAGGTTGAAAAACACCGACGACGCCACCGCCCAGCGGGCGCCTCGGTCGTTGCCCCGGGCCTTACATCGCTCCACCAGCATCCCATGGGTGTAGTCGATCAGGGTGGAAGCTACCATGATGACCACATAGATCCGCTCGCCCCAGGCATAAAAGAACAGGCTTACCGCCAGAAGGGCCAAATTCCGCCCCTTCAGCGGGACCGCATAGTAGAGCAGCAAGGTCAGTGACAGATAGACAAACAGAAACAGGGGGGTGGAAAATACCATAAGAGAGTCCTCCTCAAAGCGCAGGCGGGCGAAAGCTCGCCCGCCTGCGGAATGGGTGCTTCAGATTCAAAAGAGCGCGTTGAAGTCGTCTGCGATGGCATCGCACTGCTCATGGACCACCATCAAAATGTAGTTTCCGTTGGACACCACCCGGGAGCATTCGGTCCAGATACGGGTGGGCTCGGGATACCAGGCGCCGCCGTTGATCATGCCATCGATCCGGGCCTGGAGGATGGCCTTCACCCCATCCACGTCCTTGCTGTCCGTAACCTCGATCAGGGCCAGTTCCCCCATGTTCATGCTCATCTGGTTCACATAGACCAGCATCTGCTGGGAGGAGACGGCGCTCAGGCCGGGGTAGAAGATATCCATCAGCTCCTGGTCGGCCTGCTGCATGAAGGAGGGGAACTCATAGTCCCCGGACAGCTGGGTATAAAAAGCGGACAGGTCTGCCTGGTCCGCCGCGGGCGCCTGGGAGGAGCTGCCTCCATTCCCGCTCCCCTGGGAGGAGCTGTTCCCGCCGCCGGAAACGGGCTGATCCTCCGGCAGCTTGCAGCGGACGGTGCAGGAGGCACGCAGCTCCGTCCCCTCCACAGCGGCGGTGATGGTGGCTGTGCCCCGGGCCACTGCGGTGACGGTGCCGTCCTGGGACACGGCCGCCACCGTCTCATCGCTGGAGGTCCAGGTCACCTTGGGGGCATCCACCCCGGACACTGTGGCCTTCAGCTGATAGCTGCTCCCGGCCTTGAACAGGGAAAAGTCGGATTTATCCAGCGCCAGCGCCGCTACCGCCTCCGGCTCGTCCACCGGAGGCTGGGGGGCCTCCGGTGCGCTCTCCCCCGGTGCGCTCGTGTCCGGGGCGCTGGCATCCGGCAGGGAGACGTCGGGCTGGGAGGCGTCGGGGCTCCCCTGGCTGGAGGAGGTGCTGCCGCCAGGCTGGGAGGTGCTGCCGCTCTCCTTGGGGCCGCAGCCAGAGAGCAGGGAGAGGGAAAGGCCAAGGGCCAAAAACAGGGCAAAGGTGCGATGCTTCATCATTTCAGATCAAACTCCTTTTTAGGGGGATCGATCCGCCTGGGATCGTCTTACCCTACATTGGACGACGGTCCTGCCCAAAAAGTTCCCCCTGATCTGAAAAATTTTTGTTCCCCGCCTCAGCGGACCCAAGACACCAGGTTCCCGGTCTTCTCCCGGGGGCCGGGGAAGTCCACGGCGGGCCAGCCCAGGGCCAGTGCGGCCACCGGCATCTCCTCCGGCGTCACGCCGATCTCCGCCAGCTTCTCCTGGACCTCCCGGTCCTCCCGGGTGCGGTAGAGCTGGTTGATCCAGCAGGAGCCTACTCCTAAGGAGAAGGCGGCCAGCATCATGTTCTCCATGGCACAGGAGGCGTCCTGGACGCAGGTGGTGCTCTCCTTCTGGTTGGTCACCAGAACCAGCACCGGGGCTCCATAGCGGAAGTCCTTGTCCCGGTAGTTCTCCATCTTGCGGCTGACCAGAGCGGTGAGGTCTGCCAAATAATTTGGATCCGTGATCACATAAAAATGGTTCAGCTGCTTGTTCATCCCGCTGGGCGCGAAACGGCCGGCCTCCAGGATCTGTTGGATCACCGCCTCCTGCAGCGGCTCGGGACGGTAGGCCCGGGTGCTGCGTCGGTCGTGCATCAGCTTCAACATCTCATTCATGGAACATGCTCCTTTTCTCCGTCATTCTGTCCCCGGCGTCCGTTTTTGGTCCTTTTTCGGGGGCAGCCCTCATTATATCAGCCTTTTTTCCAAATCTCCACCGGTATTTGGAAAATTTAAAAATTCCTCTTGACAAATGGGCTCCCTTGTCATAGTATAATATATGAACAAGCGCTCATATGTTTAAACGTTAGAAAGGAGACCGCTATGGAATTCGTCGATCACTGTGAGATCACCCAGGTGCACCAGGGCGCGGTGGACCAGGTCCGTCAGGTCCTGCCGCCGGATGAGGTGCTCAGCGACTTGGCCGACCTGTTCAAGATCTTCGGGGATTCCACCCGGATCAAGATCCTCTACGCCCTGCTCCGGTCCGAGCTGTGCGTGTGCGACATCGCTGATCTGCTGGGACTGACCCAGTCCGCCATCTCCCACCAGCTGCGGGTCCTGCGGAGCAGCAAGCTGGTCAAATTCCGCCGGGATGGCAAGACCCTCTATTATTCCCTGGCCGACGAGCACGTCTGCCGCATCATCAGCCAGGGGATGGAACACGTGGAAGAGTGAGCGGTGGCTTTCCTTCATTGCGGATCACGTTTGCCTATGCCCTGGCCGAAGAGGGGGACCGCCGGGCGGTGGCGGAGGAGACCGCCGTGCCAGCCTGCTGCGCCTTTCTGGAGGGGGCGGTGCCTCCCTCCAACCGTGTTCCGTCCCGTCCAGCTGTATCCCGGTGGACTCAGCGGTAATGAGACCATGACCCATCAAAAGTTTTGAGGAGTGTTGAAGATGAAAAAGACGTTCAAACTGGTAGATCTGGATTGTGCCAACTGCGCCGCCAAAATGGAGGCCGCCGTCCAGAAGATCGACGGCGTCACCGCCGCCTCCGTCAGCTTTATGGCCCAGAAGATGACCATCGAGGGGGATGACGCCCGCTTTGATGAGATCGTGAAGGAGGCAGTCAGGGTCTGCAAAAAAGTGGAGCCTGACTGCGAGATCCTGGTGAAATAAAACAGGACAGAGGGGAGCTTCCCCCTCTGTCCCCGCCTCTGGAGGGAACCGCCATGACAAAAAAGCAGAAAAAAATGCTCTCCCGCATCCTAATCAGCGCCGTCCTCTTTTTGCTCCTCTACACCGTCCCCGCCCAGGGGGTGGTCCGTCTCCTGCTCTACCTCATCCCCTATGCTGTTATCGGCTGGGATGTACTGTGGAGGGCGGTGAAGAACATCCGCAACGGCCAGGTCTTTGACGAAAACTTTCTCATGTCCATCGCCACCATCGGCGCTTTCGGCTGCGGGGAGTACCCCGAGGCCGTGGCCGTCATGCTCTTCTATCAGGTGGGCGAGCTCTTCCAGAGCGTGGCTGTGGGGCGCAGCCGGCAGTCCATCGCCGCCCTGATGGACATCCGTCCCGACTATGCCAATATGGAACGGGACGGCCAGCTGGTCCAGGTGGACCCGGATGAGGTGGCGGTGGGAGACACCATCGTCATCAAGGCCGGCGAGCGGGTCCCCCTGGATGGCATAGTCACCCAGGGAAACAGCGCGCTGGATACCGCCGCCCTCACCGGGGAATCCCTTCCCCGGGACGTAGCCGCCGGGGACGAGGTGATCAGCGGCTGTGTCAACCTGTCCGGCCTGCTCCATGTCCGGGTCACCAGGCCCTTTGGGGAATCCACCGTGGCCAAGATCCTGGACTTGGTGGAGAATTCCAGCGAAAAGAAGGCCAAGGCGGAACACTTTATCACTAAATTCGCCCGGTACTACACCCCCGCCGTGGTTTTTGCCGCCCTGGCCCTGGCCGTTATCCCCTCCCTGCTGCTTGAGGGAGGCTGGGGCGTGTGGGTCCCCAGAGCGCTGAACTTCCTGGTGGTGTCCTGCCCCTGCGCCTTGGTGATCTCCATCCCCCTCAGCTTCTTCGGCGGCATCGGCGGTGCCTCCAAGCATGGCATTCTGGTGAAGGGCAGCAACTACCTGGAGGCCCTGGCTCGGGCAGGCATCGTGGTCTTTGACAAGACCGGCACCCTCACCCGGGGCACCTTCGAGGTCACGGTGATCCACCCCCAGCAGCTCAGCGAACAGGAACTGTTGGAGCTGGCCGCCCTGGCGGAGCATTTCAGCACCCATCCCATCTCTCTGTCCATCCAGGCCGCCTGCCGGCCCGCCCCAGACCCGGCCCGGGTCACCGACGTCAAGGAGATCGCCGGCCGGGGCGTCCAGGCCGTGGTGGATGGCAGGACCGTGCTGGCCGGCAATCAGAAACTGATGGACCAGTTCCAGATCTCCTTTGAGGACCGCTGCCGCCACATGGGCACCATCATCCACGTGGCGGTGGATGGGGAATACGCCGGTCACATCGTCATCTCCGACCAACCCAAGCCGGAGGCCGCCCAGGCCCTTTCTGACCTGAAGGCCGCCGGAGTCCGCCGCACGGTCATGCTCACCGGCGACGCCCAGAGCGCCGCCGAGGGCGTGGCCCGGGAGCTGGGTCTGGATGAGTTCCACGCCGAGCTGCTGCCCGGAGACAAAGTGGACCAGGTGGAGCGCCTGCTGGCCCAGAAGCAGCCCAAGGAAAATCTTGTTTTTGTGGGGGACGGCATCAACGATGCCCCCGTCCTCTCCCGGGCGGACATCGGTGTGGCTATGGGAGCGCTGGGCTCTGATGCGGCCATCGAGGCGGCGGACATCGTGCTTATGGACGATGACCTCTCCAAGCTGGCCCAGGCGGTGCGCATCGCCCGCAAGACCCTGTCCATCGTCCGTCAGAACATCGTCTTCGCCCTGGCGGTGAAGGGGCTGGTGCTGGTTCTGTCCGCTCTGGGCTATGTGGGCATGTGGTGGGCCGTCTTCGCCGACGTGGGCGTCTCGGTCCTGGCCATCCTCAACGCCAGCCGGATGCTGCGGGCAAAATGACAAAGGTCCCTTTTAAGACTAAAAAACCAGGTGCCGCCCCCGGGGCGGCACCTGGTTTTCTCACGTCTGCGTCTCATCCTTGTACCGGTCGATGGGCACCAGCCCCCGGAAAAAATCGTCGTACTGGGCGTTCAGCACGGTCCTCAGGGCAATCAGGTCGCTGACGAACAGATTTCTCTGCCCGGTCTCGATCTGGGAATAGGCGGACTGGAGCATGGGCCTGCCAAGCTGTGCCATCCTGGCGCACACATCCTCCTGGGTCAGCCCCCGGGCCTCCCGCAGTTTCCGCAGGTTCCTGCCGATGCTGAGGTTCTGTATCAGCTTTGCCATAATCGCTCCTTTCAAATTATTGCTATTGCGATTTTCTCGATCACAGCAAATGCTATGGCGCAATGATCACTATCTGGCGATAATTATATTTTTGCCCAATAAAAGCCCCCTGTCCCGAGGGGGAACAGGGGGCCGCAGTCCGCTTATTTGCCGCAGAAGTCCTTGGCGACCTCCACGATATGCTCCGCGCTCAGGCCGAACTGCTTGAGCAGGTCGGCGGCGGGGCCGGAGTGTCCGAACTCGTCGTTGACACCGATGCGGCGCACCAGGGTGGGGCGCTTCTCGCTGAGCAGGGCGCACACCGCCTCGCCCAGGCCGCCGATGACGGAGTGCTCCTCGCAGGTGATGATCTTTCCGCACTCCTGGGCCGCCTTCAGCACCAGCTCCTCGTCCAGAGGCTTGATGGTGGCCATGTTGATGATCCGGGCGCTGATCCCGGCTTCCTTCAGGGCCTTGCCCGCCTCCAGCGCCTCATAGGAGAGCAGGCCGGTGGCGATGATAGCCACGTCGGAGCCGTCCATGAGCACCTCGCCCTTGCCGATCTGGAAGGTGAAGCCATCCTCCTCGTGGAACACCGGCACGGCGGAGCGGCCGAAGCGCATGTACACGGGGCCCTCATGCTCATAGGCCGCCTTCACCATGGCCCGGGCCTCCACGTCGTCGGAGGGGGACATGACCACCATGCCGGGGATGGTGCGCATCAGGGCGAAGTCCTCACAGCACTGGTGGGAGGCCCCGTCCTCGCCCACGGAGATGCCGCCGTGGGTGGCACCGATCTTCACATTCAGGTGGGGGTAGCCGATGGAGTTGCGCACCTGCTCAAAGGCGCGGCCGGCGGCAAACATGGCGAAGCTGGAGGCAAAGGGGACCAATCCCATGGCGGCGGCGCCGGCGGCAGCAGACATCATATCCGCCTCGGCGATGCCGCAGTTAAAGTGGCGGTCGGGGAACGCCTTCTTGAATACGGCAGTCTTGGTGGCGCCGGCCAGGTCGGCGTCGAACACGATCAGGTCGGGATGGGAGGCGCCCAGCTCAGCCAGCGCGCTGCCATAGCTGTCCCGGGTCGCGATCTTCTTCACATCTGCCATCTTACATCCCCTCCACTTCTGCCAGGCGGGCTTTCAGCTCGTCCATGGCGGTCTTGTACTCCTCGTCGTTGGGGGCCTTACCGTGCCAGCCTGCCACGTCCTCCATGAAGGAGACCCCCTTGCCCTTGATGGTGGTCATGATGATGGCGAAGGGGACGCCCTTAGTGGCTCTGGCCTCGTCAAAGGCGGACTCCATCTGCTCGAAGTCGTGGCCGTCGATCTCCCGGACCTGGAAGCCGAAAGCCCGCAGCTTCTCCGGGATGGGGTAGGGGCTCATCACGTCGGTGATCTTCCCGTCGATCTGCAGGTTGTTATTGTCGATGATGACGCACAGGTTGTCCAGCTTATACTGGTGGGCAAACATGAAGGCCTCCCAGGGCTGGCCCTCCTCGATCTCGCCGTCACCCAGCAGGGTGTAGATCCGGCAGTCCTTCCCCTGGTACTTGGCGGCCAGGGCCATGCCGGCGGCGGCGGACACACCCTGGCCCAGGGAGCCGGTGGACATGTCCACGCCGGGGGTCTCGTTCATGTTGGGGTGTCCCTGGAGGCGGCTGCCGATGTGGCGCAGGGTCTTCAGCTCCTCCCAGGGGAAGAAGCCCTTCAGGGCCAGGGCGGCGTACAGGCCGGGGGCGGTGTGTCCCTTGGAAAGGACGAAGCGGTCCCGCTCCTCCCACTTGGGGTCGGCGGGGTCCACCTTCATCTCCCGGAAGTACAGATAGGTAAACAGATCCGAGGCGGACAGGCTTCCGCCGGGATGGCCGGATTTGGCGCCATAGGTGGATTCGATGACGCCCATGCGCACCTTGCAGGCGTTGGCCATCAGTTGCTTTTTCTCACTGGCTGTCATGACGTTCTCCTTCTTCTTCGATTTCCGGTCGCAGGTCCTTCTCTCTCTTCCCGCGGCCGGAGCGTTTCTATGCGTATTATAAAACAGTCCTTCCAAAAGTGCAAGGGACCGTCCGCTTACTTTCCATGAAACGATGGGATGGACCCATGCATAAAAAAGAAAAGAGGCTCCCTGTTCCCAAAGGGGGAGACAGGGAGCCTCAGTTTGCCGAAAAAAGCCTCGCAGAGTTCGCGCCTGCGCGCGGCAGACTGCATCTTTCTCGAAAAAGCGGCTTTGCCGCTTTTTCGACCGTCTCATGCCATCGCCAGCCCGGAGTAAGGGGTGTCCATGGGGATGGTCACGTCCAGGCCTGGGATGGTGATGCTCTCCCCGGCGGCGTCACAGTAGTAGATGTCCAGGGAAGAGGGCTCCCCCTTCTCCGGGTCCACAAAGTTGTACTGGAGGGTATGCTGGATGCTGTCCAGGATGGTGGCCGCCAGCTCCCCCGCGTCATACACGTGGAACTCCTCCTTCTGGGGGTCCGGCGGACCGGTAAAGATGGAGCAGGTGTCGGCAAAAGACACCGTCATGCCGCCCGGACCGCTGGTGATCTCGTCCGCCAGATCCAGGTTCCAGCCGGTGAGCTCCGCCATACCGGCGATCATGGCCTCCGCGGGCACCAGGCCCTGCTCGTCCAGCTCCCCTTCATAGGTCATAGGGTATTCCTGAAATGTCCCATCCATGCCGATGTACAGGGTGTACTCTGTCCCCTGGGGCTGGGCCTGGCTCCCGCCGGCCGAGCCGTCCGCCTGTTGACTGGAACTGCCGGCGGAGGACTGGGAGCCTGCCGGCTCCTGGGCGGAGGTGCCGGGGTCCGGGCTCCCGGACGCGCTCCCTGTCGGCGTCTCGCCTCCGACGCAGGCGGCCAGACTAAACAGCAGGGCTCCGGCACAAAATACAGGTACTAGATTTTTCATCGTTTCCTCCTTTTCCACGATGGCCTTGGGTCTTTCACTCCGCTCTGGAGTGATTGGGGCTATCATAGCCACATCCGCCTCCGCCGTCAAGGAATTTTCCCCAACCTTCACACTTTGGTCACGGAATCTTTACCGCCCGGTCAAAAAAGCCCGCTCTCTGACCGGAGGAATATTTTATCAAATGGATGAATTTGGTAAAGGGGCGAGGCAGTGCCAGTCCTTCTCCTCTGGAGGGGAAGGACTGGGGCGCTTTTCTGTCAGGCCGGAGCAGGCGGGATTTCTTGACTTTCCGCAGAAGTGGGCATATTATGAAAAATACTTGATCGTCAGGGGGAAATCAGAACCATGTTTCACTATCTGGACAATGCCGCCACCACACAGACCCGGCCGGAGGCCGCTCAGGCGGCTGTGACCGCCATGACGGAGGAGTGGGGCAACCCATCCTCCCGGTACGCCTTCGGCCAGGAGGCGTCGGGACGGCTGAAGGAGCATCGGGCACAAGTGGCCGCCGGCCTGGGCTGCCGCCCGGAGGAAGTGTACTTCCTCTCCTGCGGCACTGAGGGGGACAACTGGGCCATTGCCGCCGCAGTGGAGAAGAACCGGCGGAAAGGAAAACACATCATCACCACCGCCATCGAACACGCCGCGGTGCTGGAGCCCATCCGGGAGCTGGAACGGCAGGGCTATGAGGTCACCTGGCTCCAGCCGGACCAGCAAGGGATCATCACGGCAGAGCAGGTGGAGGCGGCCCTGCGCCCGGACACCATCCTGGTGGCCATGATGCTGGTGAACAACGAGCTGGGCACCGTCCTCCCGGTGGCCGAGACCGCCCGCGCCATCCGTGCGGCCCGCTGCCCCGCCCTGCTCCACTGTGACGCGGTCCAGGGCTTTCTGAAGGTCCCCTTCACCCCGGAGGGGCTGGGGGTGGACACCCTGGCGGTGAGCGGGCACAAGGTCCACGCTCCCAAGGGCATCGGGGCCCTGTATATCCGCCGGGGGCTGAGGCTGCCGCCGCTGATCCGGGGGGGCGGACAGGAGGAGGGACTGCGCTCCGGCACGGAGCCCACGGCCCAGACCGCCGCCTTTGCCGCCGCGGTGGAGGCGGGGCGGGCCAGCCTGGAGCGGGACCTGGCCCACATGCGGGAACTGAAGGACTACGCCGCCCGCACCCTGCGGGAGCAGGTGCCGGGGCTGGAGCTGATCGGGGCGGGGACCGCCCCACACATCCTCCCTGTCACCCTGCCCGGCTACAAGAGCGAGGTGGTGCTCCGCTTCCTCAGCGACAGGGGGATCTATGTCTCCTCCGGCTCCGCCTGCCACAAGGGCAAGCCCAGCCATGTGTACGCGGCCCTGAAGCTGCCCAAACCCCAGCTGGACGGCATACTGCGGATCAGCTTCTCCTACGACACCGCCCGGGAGGACGTGGACGCCCTGGTCCAGGGGCTGAAGGAGGCTCAGGCCCAGCTGTTCACCAGTTTGTCCTGAGGGGAGCGTCAGACACAGAAGAAAACAAATAAAGAATAAAGGAGTGGAGCGGGATGACACCGGAACTGCGGATCACGGTCCTGATGGAAAATACGGCCCGGGAGGGGCTGGAGGCGGAGCACGGCCTGTCCTTCTTCCTGGAGTACCGGGGCAGGCGCTTTCTGCTGGATGCGGGCTCCTCCGGCCGGTTTGCGGACAATGCCCAAAAGCTGGGGGTGGACTTGGATGGGGTCGAACTGGCGGCTCTGTCCCACGGACACTACGACCATGCCGACGGCCTGCGGGCCTTTTTTGCCCTCAATGACAGGGCCCCGGTGTATATACGGCCCCAGGCGGGGGAGGCTTACTACTCCAAGTCGGGAGGCTCCCCCAGATTTGTGGGCATCCATCGGGAGATCTGGGAGGGCTTCCGGGACCGCTTCGTGCCGGTGGATGGGCTGTACCCCCTCTGCCCCGGGGCCTGGCTGGCGCCGGAGACCGTCCGGGGCGGGCCCTTTGCCAGCCGGGAGCCCAATCTGCTGCGCAAGGTGGGGGAGGACCGGCTCCTGCCCGACGACTTTTCCCACGAGCAGTCCATGGTGCTGGAGACCGGGCGGGGGCTGGTGGTGCTCAACTCCTGCTGCCATGGGGGTGTGGTAAACATCGTGAAGGGCGTGCTGGACCAGTTCCCGGGACAGCGGGTGTATGCCCTGCTGGGCGGCCTGCATATGCTCAGTCCTGGGGCCAATGCGCTCAACTGTCCCCCGGACTATGTCCGCCAGGTGGCCGCCGCGCTGCTGGAGCTGGGTGTGGAGTACCTGTGGACGGGGCACTGCACTGGTCCTGCCGCCTTTGCACTGCTGAAGGAGGAGCTGGGGGACCGGGTGGAGCCCCTCACCGGCGGAATGCGGCTGGGTATTTAAGGAGCGGGATATCGTCCATGTTTGGACGGACTCATTAGCAATTTCAGAAGCCCTCTGCAAAAAACAGATTGCAGAGGGCTTCTTCCGTTTGTTCAAAATAAATTCATAAAGTAACTATTGACAATTTGGAGGTCCGGTGGTACTCTATCGTTAGCACTCATGGAATATGAGTGCTAAAATTAGAAAAACACCGAGGTGAGCGTGCAATGGAACTGACCGACCGGAAAAAGCGGGTCCTGCGGGCCATCGTGGAGACCTATATCAACACCGCCGAGCCGGTGGGCTCCAAGGCCATCGCCCAGCTGGCTGGATTGGATGTGTCCGCCGCCACCATTCGCAATGAGATGGCAGACCTGACCGAGATGGGGCTGCTGGAACAGCCTCACACCTCCGCCGGGCGGGTCCCCTCCGCCGCAGGTTACCGTTTGTATGTCAACGAGTTGATGGGGCAGCACCAGCTGACCCTTCAGGAGACGGAGCGGATCAACAGAGCGCTGAACCTGAAGATGGAGGAGCTGGACCGGGTCATCGACCAGGCCGGCAAGGTCCTCTCCCAGATCAGCGACTACCCGGTGTTCTCCATCGCGGCCGGCCCAGAGCGGGTGACAGTGAAGCGGTACGATCTGCTGATGGTGGAGAAGGGCGCTTTCATCGTGGTGGTGATGACCGACACCAGCGTGGTGAAAAACAAGATCATCCGGGTGCCGGGAGAGCTGTCCGAGACTCAGCTCCAGCTGCTCTCCGCCGTGCTCAACAGCTCCTTTGTGGGGCTGGAACTGGCCGAGATGCTGGAGGCACTGGAAAAGATGGAGGCCCACTCCGCCCCAGGTGCCTTTGAGATGATCTCCCTGGTGGTGGACTTTGCCATGGAGATCCTGGAGGAGCAGAGCCGCAAGACAGTACACACCGCCGGGATCACCCACCTGCTGGAGCACCCGGAGTATCACAGCCTGGACAAGGCTAAGCCGCTGATGACCTATCTTTCAGAGGAGTCGGAGGCATCCAAGCTGCCGGTCGCCCTGGACGGCGGCAGGAACATGAACATCCTTATCGGCCCGGAAAATGTGAACGAGGCCCTGAAGGACACCAGCGTGGTGATGGCCAGCTATGACATCGGCGACAACATGCGGGGCGTCATTGGTGTGGTGGGCCCCACCCGTATGGATTATGCAAAGGTGACCGCCCGCCTGTCCTACTTCGCCGACAGCCTGACCCGGATGTTCGGCAAGGGAGAGCTCCCTTCCGGAGACGGAGACGGGGACGGGGACGGGCAGGCGCAGGAATAGGAGGAAAGGATAGCCCATGAGTCAGAAAGAAAAGAACAAGACGCCCCCCGAGCTGGACGATCAGCTGGAGGAGGCGGCCGCGAAGGAAGCGGCTGAGGAGCCGGCCGAAGCGGAGGCCGGGGCCCCCGACCCTCTGATGGATGAGCTGGAGGCGCTGAAGGACCAGGCGGCCCGGCAGGAGGAGAAATATCTCCGGCTGGCGGCGGAGTACGACAACTTCCGCAAGCGGACTGCCAAGGAGAAGGAGGCCATCTGGAACGACGCCAAGGCGGACGCCGCGCTGGCATTCCTCCCGGTGTACGACAATCTGGAACGGGCCCTGAAGCAGGAGACTGCAGACGAGGCGTATAAAAAGGGCGTGGAGATGACCATGAACCAGCTGAAGACTGTGCTGGAAAAGCTGGGCATCACCGAGATCGAGGCCCTGGGACAGCCCTTTGACCCCGCCCTTCACAACGCGGTAATGCACATTGAAGATGAGAATTTTGGAGAAAATACCGTGGCCGAGGTGTTCCAGGCCGGCTTCAGGCTGGGAGACAAGGTGGTCCGCTTTGCCATGGTGAAGGTCGCCAACTGACGAAAAACAGAATGGAGGAGACAGCTCAGTGAGAGATCCCATGATCCGGAAAAAAGCCTGCCGGCAGTGCCTCTGCCTGGACCCGGCCGTCTACGCCCTGTTTCTGACGGCCAGCATGTGCTTCCTGTTCTCTTTTGTCTTTTATCTGCTCTCTTTCATCTTTTGACCTTGTAAATACAAATCTTTTCATATTGGAGGAACGAAATTATGTCCAAGATCATTGGTATCGACTTAGGTACGACAAACAGCTGTGTGGCTGTCATGGAGGGCGGCGAAGCCGTCGTCATCCCCAACGCAGAGGGCAACCGCACCACCCCCTCTGTAGTGGCATTTTCCAAGGACGGCGAGCGTATGGTGGGCCAGGTGGCCAAGCGTCAGGCCATCACCAACCCCGACCGCACCATCATCTCCATCAAGCGTGAGATGGGCTCTGACTACAAGGTGAGCATCGACGGCAAGAAGTACACCCCTCAGGAGATCAGCGCCATGATCCTTCAGAAGCTGAAGGCGGACGCCGAGGCCTATCTGGGTGAGACAGTCTCCGAGGCGGTCATCACCGTCCCCGCCTACTTTACCGACGCCCAGCGCCAGGCCACCAAGGATGCGGGCAAGATCGCCGGCCTGGATGTGAAGCGGATCATCAACGAGCCCACCGCCGCGGCCCTGGCCTACGGCGTGGACAAGGAGGAGTCCCAGAAGGTCATGGTCTACGACCTGGGCGGCGGCACCTTCGACGTATCCATCCTGGACATCGATGACGGCGTCATCGAGGTGCTGGCCACCGCCGGCAACAACCGCTTGGGCGGCGATGACTTCGACAAGTGTGTCATGGACTGGATGGCCGCCGAGTTCAAGAAGACCGAGGGCATCGACCTCACCGGCGACAAAGTGGCGATGCAGCGCCTGAAGGAGGCCGCCGAGAAGGCTAAGATCGAGCTTTCCGGCGTTACCTCCACCAGCATCAACCTGCCCTATATCACCGCCGACGCCACCGGCCCCAAGCATCTGGACCTGACCCTGAGCCGGGCCAAGTTCGACCAGCTCACCGCCCACCTGGTGGAGGCCACCGCCGGCCCTGTCCGTCAGGCCATGAACGACGCCGGCCTGTCTGGCAGTGATATCCACAAGGTGCTGATGGTGGGCGGCTCCAGCCGTATCCCCGCCGTGCAGGAGATGGTGAAGAAGCTCACCGGCAAGGAGGGCTTCAAGGGCATCAATCCCGATGAGTGCGTGGCCATGGGCGCGGCCCTTCAGGGCGGTGTGTTCACCGGCGACGTAAAGGACCTGCTGCTGCTGGACGTCACCCCCCTGTCCCTTGGCATTGAGACCATGGGCGGCGTGATGACCAAGCTGATCGAGCGCAACACCACCATCCCGGTCAAGAAGAGCCAGATCTTCACCACCGCCGCCGACAACCAGACCTCCGTGGAGGTCCACGTGCTCCAGGGCGAGCGTGAGATGGCCCAGTACAACAAGACCCTGGGCCGCTTCCACCTGGACGGCATCGCCCCCGCCCGCCGGGGCGTGCCGCAGATCGAGGTCACCTTCGACATCGACGCCAACGGCATCGTGAACGTGTCCGCCAAGGATCTGGGAACCGGCAAGGAGCAGCACATCACCATCACATCCTCCACCAACATGTCCAAGGACGACATCGACAAGGCCGTGCGGGAGGCGGAGCAGTTCGCCGCCGAGGACAAGAAACAGCGGGAGGCGGCCGACATCCGCAACCAGGCGGACCAGATGGTGTTCCAGACGGAAAAGACCCTGGAGGACATGGGCGACAAGATCCCCGCGTCCGACAGGAACAGCGTGGAGAGCGCACTGAACCACCTGAAGGAGACCCAGAAGGGCAGCGACGTGGAGGCCATCAAGGCGGCTACCGAGGAGCTGACGAAGGCGTTCTACGCCGTCAGCGAGAAGCTGTATCAGCAGAACGGCGGTCAGGCCGGCCCCGGCCCGGACATGGGCGGCGCCAATTTCGGCGGCCAGGCGGGCGGCAGCGGCGCCGGACCCGACGTGGTGGACGCCGACTATGAGGTCGTGGACGACGACAAGAAATAAAAACGTTCATGGTCCGCGCGGGCGGGGCATCGCCCCGCCTGCGCGCCCTTGCGTTTCCATAAGAGGGAAGAGCGAAGTGTGGCGAGTGAAGAGATGAGCACCCCGTTTCACTGGGGAGGCAGGAGCTCATCTCCACCTTCCCAGCTCCGTTTTTCACTCTGAATAGAGGTGATACTATGCCAGAACGGAAGCGAGACTACTATGAGGTCCTGGGCGTGAGCAAAGGGGCCTCTGACGAAGAGATCAAAAAGGCCTACCGGAAGCTAGCCAAAAAATACCACCCGGATATGAACCCGGGGGACAAAGAAGCGGAGTCCAGGTTCAAAGAGGTCAACGAGGCCTACGAGATCCTGTCCAACAAGGAGAAGCGGGCCCGGTATGACCAGTTTGGCCACGCCGGGGTGGACCCCAACTACGGCGCTGGCGGGGGCGGCTTCACTGGAGACTTTGGAGACATTGACCTGGGCGACCTGTTCGGCTCCTTCTTCGGCGGCTTCGGCGGAGGGGGCTTCGGGTCCTCCGCTGGCCGGCGCAATGGCCCCCAGAAGGGAGAGAGCCTGCGGGCCAGCCTCACCATCACCTTTGAGGAGGCCGCCTTCGGCTGCGAGAAGGAGATCAACCTGAACCGCACCGAGGAGTGTGACGCCTGCCACGGCTCCGGCTGTGAGTCAGGGACCACAGCGGAGATCTGCCCTGACTGCCGGGGCACCGGGACCGTCCGCATCCAGCGGGGGGCGGGCGGCTTTGCCTTCACCAGTACGGCGCCCTGCTCCAAGTGCCGGGGGACCGGCAAGATCATCCACAGCCCCTGCAAGGCCTGCGGGGGGGCGGGCAGCGTGAGGAAGCAGAAGCGCATCGCTGTGACCATCCCCGCCGGCATCGATGACGGCCAGGCTGTCTCTCTGCGCGGACAGGGGAATGCAGGCAAGAACGGCGGTCCTGCCGGCGATTTGATCGTAGGCGTCCATATCCAGCCCCATCCCCAGTTCCAGCGGGACGGGACCACGGTGCTGTATGAGCAGCCCATCTCCTTCTACCAGGCGGCCATGGGGGCTGAGCTGGAGATCCCCACCATTGACGGAAAGGTAAAGTACAACCTGCCCGCCGGCACTCAGACCGGCACCACCTTCCGGCTGAGAGGAAAGGGCATCCCGGAGCTTCGGGGCCGCGGGCGGGGCGATCAGTACGTCACCGTCCGGGTGGCGGTGCCCACTGGGTTGAATGGAGAGCAGAAGGAGGCCCTGAGGGCCTTCGCCGCCGCTATGGGAGAGATCCCTGCGCAGGAGGAGGAAGAGGGGCTCAAGGGCTTCTTTGACAAGCGGAAACGGAAAAAATAAGTTCGGATCTCAATCGGTGAGTCCGGGGCGGCCGTACAGGGCCGCCCCGGACCCCTGTTGCCGGGAGCTTTGCGGGGCGCACATCGTGCGCCCCGTATTTTTTGACCCAGCCTCGTTCTTCCTCTGCGGGGCGCATGTCCTTCTGTTTCCTTTTCTCCGCCCCTTCTGTATATGTTTTTCTCCACAAGGGGAAATTTTATGTTATAATAGAAAAAACGTGATCTCATTCAGCTTGCCAGCGCCATCCCTGCCTGGGGGCCGGCACCCATCTCAGCTCTGCTGTCCACGGAAGGGAGACCCATATGACAAACGATGCATCGCTCTGCTATGTGGTGGGGGCCATGCCCCTGGACCCCGGTTTCATCCTCACGCCTGTCCCTGGCGACTTGGTCATTGCGGCCGACAAGGGCTATGAGACCCTGTCCCGGCTGGGCGTCCACCCCGGCCTTGTAGTAGGGGATTTCGACTCGCTGGGCTCCGTCCCAGACCATCCCCAGGTCCTCCGCCTCCCCAGGATCAAGGACGAGACGGACACCGGCTTCGCCCTGCGCCAGGGGCTGAAACGGGGATACCGGCGCTTTGTGCTGCTGGGCTGTCTGGGCGGGCGTCTGGACCACACGGTGGCCAATCTTCAGCTGCTCTCCTGGCTCTCCGCCCAAGGGGCCCAGGGCGTTCTGCTGGGAGAAGGCGAGGCGGCAGCCGTGGTCACTGAAGGGACGCTCTCCTTCCCCGCCTCCATGGAGGGCTTCGTCTCCGTGTTCTGCGCCGGCGGTACTGCCCGGGGCGTCACCCTGGAGGGTCTGAAATACCCCCTGGACCACGCGGAGCTCACCAGCGACTTCCCCCTGGGGGTCAGCAATGAGTTCGTGGGCCTGCCCGCCCGGATCTCCGTGGAGGAGGGCTCCCTTTTGGTGGCCTGGGAGGACCGGGGGACCCTGGATGACCTGCTTCCCACCCTGTGGAGCGACTGAAAAGGAGCAATTTGCAATGAAATACTATTTTGTTATAAGGGAGGAGCTCCCCCATGCCTGACCAGAGCAGCGAGAAGGACCTGAGGCTGGCCGTGCTCATCGATGCGGACAACGCCTCCCGCACCGCCATGAAGGATGTGATGGCTGAGGTGGCCGTCTACGGCACCCCCACCATCAAGCGCATCTACGGCGACTGGACCAGTCCCAACATGTCCACCTGGAAGTCTATCCTGCTGGAGACCGCCATTACCCCCATCCAGCAGTACAGCTATACCACCGGAAAAAACGCCACCGACTCGGCCATGATCATCGACGCCATGGACATCCTCTACTCCGGCAACTGTGATGGCTTCGTCCTGGTGTCCAGCGACTCCGACTTCACCCGGCTGGCCACCCGCCTGCGGGAGGCGGGGATGAAGGTGTACGGCATGGGGGAGAAAAAAACGCCCAAGCCTTTCATCGTGGCCTGCGACAAATTTGTCTACATTGAGGTCATCCGGGCCGCGGCCCAGCAGGCGGCCCAGCAGGAGAAGGAATCCGTTCCCCAGAAGAGCTCCAAGAAGAGCAGCAAGAAGGCGGCCCAGCAGGCGGTTTCCGCTCCTGCCGCCAGCGCGGTGCCTCAGGACATGGTGGAGCTGATCGCCGACTCCCTAGAGAACTTGTGTGATGAGGACGGCTACACGCTGATGGGCAAGCTGAGCAATCTGCTGATGAAGAAGCAGCCCGACTTTGACCCCCGGAACTACGGCTTCTCCAAGCTGAGCAAGATGATCAAATCTCTGGACCGCTTCGAGGTGGATGTGCGCCAGGTGGGTGACAACAACACCGACATCTATGTGCGGGACAAGCAGGGAAAGGATAAATAAAAGGCCCTCTGTTCACAGATTCCACTTGTATTTTCCCCACGGCTGTGGTACATTATATTCTCCCCAGGTATTTGGAGGCGCAGATGGAGAGGAGGTGTTCCTGTGGCCGATTCCGTCAAAGTCGTGGCTAAAAACAGCAAAGCCTACCACGACTACTTCATTGAGGATAAATACGAAGCCGGGATCGAACTGGCAGGCACCGAGGTCAAGTCCATCCGTCTGGGCCATGTGAACCTGAAGGATTCCTTCTGCGTCGTCAAGGACGGAGAGATGTCCGTGATCGGGATGCACATCAGCCCCTATGAGAAGGGGAACATCTTCAACAAGGACCCCATGCGCCAGCGCCGCCTGCTGATGCACAAGCGGGAGATCCTGCGGCTGTTTGCCCGCATCAAGCAGGACGGCTACTCCCTGATCCCTCTGTCCATCTACTTCCGGGGCCCCCGGGTCAAGCTGGAGCTGGGGCTGGCAAAGGGCAAAAAGCTCTATGACAAGCGTGACTCCGCCGCAGCGCGGGACGCCAAGCGGGAGATGGACCGGGCTATCAAGAGCCGAAACCGATGACCCCCTCCGCGGGGATAAGAAAGGATATGATCCCAGTGAGCAATCCCATCATCACCATTGAAATGGAAAATGGCGGCGTTATCAAGGCGGAGCTCTACCCCGAGATCGCGCCCAACACCGTGAACAACTTCATCCACCTGATCCAGAAGGGATTTTATGACGGCCTGATCTTCCACCGGGTCATCCCTGGCTTCATGATCCAGGGCGGGTGCCCTGACGGCAGCGGCATGGGCGGCCCTGGCTGGCAGATCAAGGGGGAATTCACTCAAAACCGCTTCCCCAATGACCTGAAGCACGACCGGGGCGTCCTGTCCATGGCCCGGGCGATGGACCCCAACTCCGCCGGCAGCCAGTTCTTCATCATGGTGGAGCAGGCCCCGCATTTGGACGGCCAGTACGCCTCCTTCGGCAAGGTCATCGAGGGCATGGAGGTGGCCGACGCCATTGTCTCCGCCAAGCGGGACTGGAATGACAAGCCCCGTGACCCCCAGCGCATGAAGCGGGTCACGGTGGAGACCTTCGGTGTGGACTATCCCGAGCCGGAGAAGTGCTGATTTAATTTTAAGCCTGCGGGGCGGAATGCCCCGCAGGGTTAAAATATGAACTCCTCGCCCGGCGGCGCAGCCGCCATCCGAAGCGGAGCCCAGCGCAAGCGGGTCCGGTTCGGTGAGGAGGAGCAAGGGAGCCAGCGCAGCTTTCGCCGCCAGGCGGAAACGGAGCTGAGCAGACTTTGTGACGACGAGGGGGCGTACCGGTTTCGACGGGGACGCGGAAGCAGGAATAGCGGGCGGTGGCGCCTGACCACCTGAAAACGGGCAACTTATAAATTAAAGAACGATAACGATACCGTTCTCGCCGCTGCTTAAATAGCGGTCGTCTGACCCGGGAGGACCACGGCCCGGGAACAGGCGTCGTTTCGTGGTGCACGTGCGCCGGCAAAGCTTTGAACCGGCCATGAACGATGAAGCTCACCTGACCCGTCGGCGTGACGGCTTGCCGGCAGGAAAGGGAACTGGGAGAGCAAGACTCCCAAAATAACCGTCTGCGCCCGGAGAAGTTCCTGGGGAAGCGTTTTCGGACGGGAGTTCGACTCTCCCCGCCTCCACCAAAAGAAAATGCGACTTGTATCGACAAGTCGCATTTTCTTTTGGGTTTCGCTCCCGCTGGTCGCTCCACCCTTCGGTGATTGAAATGCTCGGGCGAAGTGAATTCGCCCTGTGCCAAGGTTTTGCCTGTGGCAAAACGCTTGTACGGCGCAAAGGCGCCGCCGGCCAGAAGGCCGGTTGGATGCTTCTCAAGAAAAATTGCAAACGACCTGAGAGGATTTGGATTGTTACCCCTTGCCACGTCGGAGCAAGCGTCATATCGCTTGCTCCGACTTTTTATGCTTCGCACGAAAAGTCAGAGCGCGCTCATTTTGCTGCTCCTCCTTTCCACCTGCGACCCGCTTCGCTGGGCTCGCAGGTGGTGGGCGGCCCTGCGGGCGGCTATTTTTCGTTTCTGGCAGAAATATTGGTTTTAACCGCTCTTTGCAAAAGAAAATGCGGCTTGTTTTGACAAGTCGCATTTTCTTTTGAGTTTCGCGCCCTTTAGTCGCTCCACCCTTCGTGACTTCAATGCCCGGGGGCGGCAAAGCCGCCCCCGGGCAACTCACCGCTTTGCACCGAATTCATGCGCCGGCCGGTTGGGCAGTCCTCCTGCCGCCGTTTCGGAATGCCAAACTATCGGTTTTACCCCTTCTCCATACAGCTCGCCGGCCTCCTTCGGGGGCTTTGCCGTCCACCGGCAAGCCGGCACTGGTCCTGCGGCCCCCGTCCTGTTGGGCTCGCGCTTCGATCCTGTGCTGTTTTTCAGGCCGATATTAGGCCCAGATCTCCCAGCCTCTCCTGAAGCACGGCATAGGCGGAGAGCATTTCCCGCACCGGCCCCTCGGGGAGATAGCCCAGCTGGATTAGGGAGATGGGGTGATATACCCTGCTCTGCACCTCCTGCGTCTCCAGCGAAATGGTATTGCAGATCAGATCCAGCCGTCCCTCTCCCTCTGTGGGCTCCAGGAAAAGGAAGAAATAGTCATGGATCAGCCCCTCCTCTGGGATCACGGCCTTTGGAGGCATAGTGACATCCACAACGCACCCATCCCAACTGTCCTGGATGGGAAGCTGCGCCAGCTCATGCATGGTCGTCCCATCAAAACAGATGGCAGTGATGGAGTGGAGGCTGCCATGGCTGACCTGTAGGCGGGTGGAGGGGGCTGGGATGGACATGGGCGCCCCATCTTTTTGGATCTCATACTGGTAATGGGTGTCTACAGCCTCTAAAGAGTACGACAACGGTTCGGCCCGTCTGGCCCGTTCCGACTCGATGTGTGCCAGGCGCAGCTGGCCCCAGGACAGCACCAGACCCAGTACCGTCAGCACCAGACCCAGTACCGTCCCAAAGATGGTCATATAGGTCCCCAGGATAGTGAGGTAGCTCATGTGCCTGCTGGCCGTTGTTTCGTCTCTCTTCTCTTTTTTCAGATTCATATGCTCAAATACTCCTCCATTCTCAGTCTCAGTCTGTTGTAAGTTCGATAGGTGTGATCCCTGCTCCAGCGGCGGTATGTCCGGATCTCGTCGATGGTATCTCCAGCCATCAAGTCGTAGGCCATAAGACGGGTATCCCGGGACTTTATACGGTGTAGAAAGTCATGGAGGCAGACGCTGTTTTGAAAATCACCGTGGGGCATGGACAGCAGCTCGAGCCGTGGGACTGGGATCTCCGGACTCACCGGGATATCCAGGGACTCCTGCTCATAGAGCCAGAAATCGAGGTCTCGTTTCTCCTGAAGGAGGGCCTCCCGAATGATAAGGTAAGCCCTTTTCCAACCCGAAATGCCGTCCCCGCAGAACGCGAAGGGGGCGTCCCGGTAGACTGAGAGAAATGCCTCCCACGCGCACTGGTGCAGATCCCTGATCCCCTGGGGGAGCCCTATGGACCGGCAGATATCTTTAATAAATCCATCGATCAGCCGGCGTTCCCGGGGCGAAAAATCTCGTTTTTTACGTTTCATCTGCTCCTCCTCGCCGCAGATCTTCGGACTTTCTTGGGCTGATCCAGCGCAGAGAGGGCCGGGGGTTCGGGCAGGTCCTGACAGCAGCCGATCCAGGCCCGCCGCTCCTGGCACCACTCCATCGTGTAAAGGGCAGGCAGGGAGATCCCCTTTGCTTCCAGGTACTGTTTGAAGTCAAGATGGAGCACATTTCCTCCTTTGGCGGAAAAACAGATGTTGGGCGTCTCCTCGGAGCACAGGAGCAAGTAGCGGCCGTCTGGGCTAGTTTTTGCACGAAATTCTCTCTGTGCACCCACCCCTCTTTTCAAGGCTCCGTTCATCGAGACCATTCCCTTTTCTGTAATGGAGATCCGGGGGACATCATAATGCCGGCGCAGCGGCGGGATGTCCTCCAGTGCCTCAAAATCCAGCTCTGAGAAGTTCATAAGGTTTTACCCCCTTTTAAATATACGATATGGAAAATTATAGTGGGGTGCAATATAAAAGGAAAGAGTCAAGTCATACGATTATTTTCGACAGTTTTCCCTTAAATGTGTGCATATTCTATGAATAATTATAAGCTATATTGGCGCATACTTAAAGTTTAACTATTTTTTATGCATCTTGTTCAAACGGGGCGTATCTTGCGGGGACGGGTCCCAGGGACGCCCGGAGGGCCCTTCCCTTTAGAAGCGGGTATCCCGGCACATGCCCAAAACCTTCCCCTTAGGGGGAAGGTTTCATGGCGAAGCCGTGACAGATGATGGGGTGTTCTTCCGTCTTTCCCAGACCCCCGGTACGGGAGTCACCGAGCGGAGCTCTCCTGGACCTGACCGGCACGGCAAGGCAAGGTTTTCGCACTGACCAGCGTCTCACACCGCTGCCGCCATCGGGCCGCCTCTCTCAATACCGGGGCTTCCGCACAGGCGGGGCAGAAATGGGCACAGTTCCGCTTCACTTCCATAATTTGTATTGAAACGTCTCACAAAACAGCTTTTCCCTCCGGTTTTGAGCGGGTCCGGATCTGCCGGGCCCAGTCAGGACAGGAGGGATTTTTTATGGCAAGCGGACAGACGCAGTATTATGGGCTCTCCCAGTGGGAGGCCGCGGACAAGGTGGAGCGGGTGGACTTCAACTCCGACAACGCCAGGGTGGACGGGGCGCTCCGCGCCCTGGCGGAGCAGGCGGGCCAGAAGGCCGACAGATCTGCAGTGGACAGCCTGTCCAACGTGGTGGAGCAGAAGGCTGACAAGACCGCCCTCTCGGCGGCGGAGGGGCGCATCTCCGCCCTGGAGAGCGGAAAGGCTGACAAGACGGAGCTGGCCGCCCAGATCAGGGCCCTGAGCCAGTCCCATGACGCAGACACGGAGGCCCTGCGGAGCGAAAACTGCTGGGTAAAATTGGGGACAGCCGCACTCGCTGCCGAGCAGGCGGAGATGAACTTTGATCTGTCCGGGGTCGATCTATCCAAATTCCGGGCGCTGGAGCTGAGTGGGGCGCTTACCTATGCGGAAAACGGGACCCCGGGGCTCCAGTTCAATGAGGGCCTGCACAGCTTTTCCGGCCCCAACGGACGTGGAGTACCCTATGCCGCCTTATTTGAATCCAGCCGGGGTTTTTCCGGCGTGGCCCGCATCTACCCGAACCACTACCGAGACGGCGGCGTCTCTGTTCTCTCCATAGGACACTACTACGGATATGACAGTGTGATGACCAGCCGGGCCACCGGTAGCACAGACTTCCAGTTTGTCCAGATTCAAAGCGTCCTGGTCTCTGTCTTTGACGAGGAAGGACAGCCCGGCACGCTGGCCGCCGGAAGCTCCATAAGCCTGTATGGCTTGAAAAAGTAAGCCCTGAACGCAACAGATTGACCGCAGTTCACATTCAGGGGCGTTCAGTATTCTAATCCACTGGGTGAGACTTTTCGTTCTGAACAGAGGATAAAATGAATGAAAGAGCTCCCCCGGGCAAAATACCCGGGGGAGTGTGCTCTCACATTTTTCCCAAATCCAGTCTTCTGAATCAGGCAAAAGCGATATTGGTAATCTCCAGGTCACCAGTGTTGGGCATGATCACAGTAATGGTGACAGCGCCAAGTTTCTCCACCACAGGAGTGAAGGGCTGGTACACAGTGATGCTGGTAGAAGTCCAACTATCCAGCGTTGCCTCAACGGAACAACTAGTATCCGTGTAATATGTGCCCTTCTCCAGCGCGTCAGCAAACGCGCTGATGGAGTTAAATGTATGAGACTTATAGGTATCGGAGTCAGCAGTGACACCGTCAACCTTCTCGAAGTCGACCTCAGTGCCGTTCACAGTAACTTTGCTGATGCTGATGGGAGCCCCGTGACCAGCATCCTGTTTCAGGGTAAGCTCCACAGGCTTGCCGCCACGGACGTTCATCGGCAGGCTGGTCTCCATACTATAGTTGCTGGGCAGAGTCGCACCGCCATCAAGTTTTAAAGTAGCCACAGGGTAGTCGGCCTCGACCTTGATGGTGTTCACGCCAGCGACCAGGGTCACAGTGTACTCGCCCGCGAAGTCAGCTCCGGCAGAAGTGTCGTTGAAGGTCACAGAAGTGATTTCCATGTGGGTCTGAGGCACGGGCTTAAAGGTCAGGGAGTCGCCCACCGCCAGATCGGTGATGGCGGCGCCGTCAGCATAGCGTTTGCCGTTGATTTCGACCACAGCGTTGGTCAGGTCCATCTCCACGGAAGCAGTCGCCTCGACATCGAAGTAGACTACGTGGACCTGGATGTCAGCGGTAACGTTTTTCACAGTGGAGGTAAAGTCGCCGTCGCGGTTGACCTTGGCGGCAGTGCCGTCGACAGTCACGGACTTGACGTTCTGACCATCGACCACCACGATTGCGGTCTCGCCGTACTTCACAGTGCCGTCCTCCACGTCATTGACGTAAATCACAGCCTGGCTGGCGGCGGGCACATCGGTACCATTCTCATACTTGTGGGTAGAGGTAGAGGCAATGCCGAAGTCGTTGGAGTTCGCAGTGACAATCTCCACGTCGGTGTCCTTCTTCACATTGTCGATGGTGAAGGTGTAGACGCCGTTCTTCTCGCGGACCTTGACCTCGTCCCCATTGACCAGGACCTTGGTGACCTCGCAGTTGGTCCCGGCAGTGATCTCCACCACGGCGTCCTTGCCCTTAGCGATAGAAATATCGGTGCCGGTCACGAGGGTATCATTCACCTTGATGGTGCTGATGTTGCTGGGCACATCCATATCGAAGTCGATCTTCACCACAGCGCCCTTGGTGTAGTTGAAGATGTAGACCAGCTCAGCCTCGTCCTTGCTGTTGGCCTTGGCCACATAGACGTAGCTGTACTTGTCGCCCTCGTCCACGTTGGCGGTGTTGCCGTCCTCCAGCTCCCAGATGTCGGAAGAGGAGCCGTCGGAGACCTTCCAGTTGCTGCCGTCCTGGGTGGCGGTCACAAAGATGGTGCCGTCGTCCCAGGTGTAGCGGCCGAAGTAGTTATTGTCAGCGGCCTTGGTCAGCTCGAAGGACTTGGAGCCCTTGTCACCCTTGTCAACGTAGTAGGTGTTGGCAGCGCTCTGGATGCCGGCAGAGTTCTCGTCCGCGTCAACGGGCTCGATCTCCACGACCCGGTCGCCGTCCATCTTCACGACCTGGTACAGGCCGTTGCCGGCTCCGCCGTTCTTATTGCCGTTGCCATCGACCGTCACGATCTCAGCGTCGGCGTCCGCGGCCAGCTCCATCTTCTGGGCCGTGCCGTCCACATAGACATCGCGCATGACGTACTCGCCGTCGTTGTCATAGGTGCGGTACTTGGTCCAGTTGGCGACCATGAAGTAGGTGTCGTCGGTGTTGTACTTGTACTGGTAGTCCCAGATGAAGACGATGTCGGCCACGTTGTCCTTGTTGTCATAGACCACAGCGGCGTTGGCATTGTCATAGCTGGGGACCTCGTCATAACCGGTGTAGATGACCTCGTCCTCGGCGTCCACGAACACGGTCTTCAGGTCCACCAGGATCTTGGCGCCGCTGGAATCCTTCATGTTGGCGGTCTCGTTCTCGATGTCCAGAACGGTGCCGTCGTTGTAATGGGTATAGTCCCCAAAGCTATCAGCGGGATGAGTGGGCAGGTCATAGTCCTGAACGCTCTCAGTGGAACCATTATAGTAGAAGGCCACGCCGGTCTCGCCCTTGGCGGTGCGCTCGTCCAGGATGCCCAGGGTGTAGACGCCCTTGCTGTCCACGGTGTAGGAGAACACAGCGCGCTCCAGACCACCGTTTTTAGCATCAGTGGGCACGTCGCCGACCTTGCCCTTGTAGGTGTCCTTCAGCTTCACGGTCTCGATGGTGCCGTCAGCCAGCATGACCTTAGCCTCACCGGTGCTCATGTACATATCGGAGTCCAGAACCACCAGGTAGTTCTTGGACACGTCCTCAGTAGCGATGTAGCCGATCACATAGCCGTTGCGGTCCATGTACAGGCGGTAATTGGTGTTCAGCTCGGGGTCGTCGCGGAAGTTCTCACGGGCGGCCACGGTCACGTCGCCGATGGTGACGGAGCTGTACTGATACTCCACATCATCGATCACGGCATAGCCGGTGTCCTTGGTCTGGGTGGAACGCTCCACGGCCTCCACGTTGCCCTCCACGGTCTCGGGAGCGGCCACAGTGGCGATGAAGGAGTCGCCGTCGTCGTCCACGTCTACGGTGACGACCACATACTCGCCCTCATCATAACCGGTGGTGTAAATGGTATCCTCATCCACAGAGCGGTAAGGCACCTTCACGGTGATATAATCGCCGTCCTCGTCGTCGCCGACGCGGGAGACCTCCGCCAGATAGTTGTGGATGTAGATCATGGTGACGGTCTCTTCGTCGGTGTCGATGTAGACCTCAGTCTCCACAGCCTTGGCGGTCTCGCCGTAGTTGTCGGAGCTGTTGGATCTGGGGGCGTCCACGTCCTCCAGCTCCTCGCCGTCACTGTAAGCGTACCAGTCATAGCCGGCCACGGTCTTACCGACTTCCTTGTACAGGTCCTTCTCCTTCACAGCCTTGGTGTAGGTGAAGTCAGCGGGCTCGGGAACAGAGATGATCTCATCGGAGGAGAGCATCTTGACCTGGCCGGGCAGCAGGCCGCCGTCGTCGGTCAGATTGCTGTTCTTGTTGCCAGTGCCAGTGGTGGTCTTGTCGCTGATGTAGGAACCGGTGCCCCAGGTGGTGGCGGGACGGCCATAGTCGCCCCGGTCGCCGGTGCGGTACACCAGGTCGAAGTTCTTGTAGCCCAGGGTCTCCAGGTAGTTGAACTCCAGGGAGTAGGTGATGCCCTGGTTCTCGTTGTAGTACACACCCAGCAGCTCGTTGTACTGAACGGGCACGGCCTTGGTCAGGGCGTTGAACACCAGCTCAGCCACGTTGTCGCGGGTCAGCCCGGCGTTGGCGGTGAGCTTCAGGTCGCCATACAGGCCCAGAGCGGTGCCCTTGGCGGTGGCGGCCAGCATCCAGTCGTTGCCGAAGTCAGCGGCGCTCTGGAAGTAGCCCAGGGCGCGGCACAGCATCAGCACGGCCTGCGCGGTGGTCACGGTGGCGTTGGGGTCGAACTTGCCGTCGCCCACGCCGGCCACGATGCCCAGGCTGGAGCACAGGTTCACATAGCCCTGCGCCCAGGCGGGGACGTCGGTGAACACATTGGTCTCCGCGAACTGGTTGACGTTCACACCGGCGCCATACAGCATGGTGCAGAT